>Ga0307430_1000435_pt1 | contig 36585 bp, 33 predicted proteins | sample SalMarWE160130MG_FD_202159 | JGI IMG/M metagenome (GOLD analysis project Ga0307430, IMG submission 202159) | Salt marsh sediment microbial communities from the Plum Island Ecosystem LTER, Massachusetts, United States - WE1603-130 | ecosystem: Environmental > Aquatic > Marine > Intertidal zone >...
TAGTAGACGGCAGGCCAGTTACAGAAGTTGTTATCCATAAGGAATATAAAGTGGTTAGGGAACTTGAATTGCAGGGTTACTCTTCCATTAAAGAACTTCTGGGATCATTAGATTACGATACTTCAGAGGAAAATATAACAGTTAATAGTGTTACCAAGTTTTTGGATGATCTAAATGAAGAAGAAGAATATGAAATTGAAACTGCCATACTGTCGGATGAAGAAATATCGGAGGATTTTGATGAAAAACATAAAGAGTGGTTTTTTGCATTAGTTGAGATTCTTCCCCTTATTGATCCATCGTCTGAGTTTGATCTTGATAAGTTTATAATACCTGAAATCATAGATAATCCTGATATACCATCAATATGGCCGGCCAGTGGGGTAGTTACATCTGAATTTGGAGAAGTAAGACTAACTCATATCCACCAGGGAATAGATATTGCTAATAATACAGGTACTCCAATAAGGGCTGCGGCCAACGGTACAGTAATTGCAGTAGGAACCAGCGGAAACTTCGGAAAAAGAATTATGATATACCATGGAACGGATGATGAGGGTAATACATATGTAACTGTATATGCTCACCTAAGTGAGTTTAAGGTAGAAGTAGGGGAAAGAGTAACCCAGGAAGGTATAATTGGTCTTATGGGAAATACAGGTGTAAGCACAGGTACGCATCTTCATTATGAGGTTAGAGTAAATGGGATACCGGTAAATCCAAGGATGTTTTTACCTTAAGCATAAAAACAATATAAATCTACTAATAGCCCTTATTGAATAGAAAAGGCGAGGCACAGTTTACCAATGCTTATCCAGAAATATATTTAACTTCCAGACAAAAAACTATAAAATAAATGTAGTAATATTTATTAAAGATGAATGTTTAAATATTCGAGTAGTCAATAATGGAAAATATATCAAATTGGGAAATATTTATAAACTATTTAAATAGTAATCAGGGATTAATAGTTTTTATCAATTTACTAGCTACTATATTTATATTCGGGGGAATACTTTTTTTAACTAAAAAATATGCTAATTCAACAGAAAAGTTAGCCAACAAAACCAGTGAATCTTTGGGGCTGACGAGAAAAAAAGAAAAAAGAGATAGAACTCTAGATTTTTTAGAAAAATTTAATGTAGAAAGATATTATAAATTAAGACGCTTGAAGTTTGAAGACTTCCCAATGAAGCTCTTAGATCTCCGTACAGAAATCGAGAAAATGGAACGAGAACCAAGCTTTAATGCTAAAACTAACAAACGTCATAAGATATTAATAAATAAATTAAATAACTTTGACTTTCTTGAAAAATTTCCTAACGCAAGGTTTGATATTAATTATTTTTTAAATTTTTTTGACATTATTTCTATCTTTTATAATAAGAACAACTTAGATAAAGATATTTTCTTTTCCAAAATAAGTAGGTTGTTTATAGATTTCTTTTTAAATTTCAGTGACGAGATTATCCAAATAACTAAGTCGCCTATAAATTTTGAAGATTTATATGAGAGCTACAACAATTATTTATATGTTATTGAAATAATTGCCAATAAGCCTGAATACTCTAAAGCAAAGAGTAAATTATTAGATACTGTAAAAAATATAAGAAATAAAAAATAATTTATATAAGCTCAAAATGGGTACAGATACAATAATTATTACTATTTCAAGTGTTATCATTAGTGCAGTTATTGCATGGATTATTGCACGATTCTACTATTTAAGAAGTAGAAACGTAAGGGCAATTACTCCATATGTAAATTATATTTTAAAAGTTTTTTCAGATATAGATCCAGAATTAAAGAAAGATTTAAAAATTAAGTACAAAGGTACTAAAGTTGATAATTTTTACCAAGTTCAATTTACTATTATTAATACAGGGAACAGACCACTTAATAATTTTATTAGACCACTTTCTTTAATTATTCCTAACAATGGAGAGATATTAGATGTAAAAATTCTCCATATACACCCGAAGGGAAGAGAAATTACCTTTGATATAAGACCCGGTAAAAATTTTATAAGTTATAATATTCCATTACTAAATAGTGGGGAATATTTTGTTACTAAGCTATTGATAAAAGGTGACGTAGAGTCAGATAAAGATTTTATTTTTAAAGTTTCAGCAGAAGACTTACCGCCAGAAATTTTATCTGTTAATCCACTGATATTATTAACAAAAAAAGGTAAAGTTGAAACTATTATTACTATGGTAATTATGGTTATAATTTTTATAAGTATTATTATAAGTTTATCATTTTTAAAAAATTTTGGCCTTCTTAATATATTTTTAATAATTATAGCTTGTATCATAGTTTTATTTATTGTATTTATTATTTCAATTTTAATTTTTTCAAGGTCAAAAGATAAATATAGTGAAATTCTTAAAAAATTCTCTAGATAATTATCCTAAAATTATACACTAACACAAAAAGGTAAACCCAGGTTTACCTTTTTGTGTTATCCATATAATTAGACTCTCTTTGTATACAACCCTTTTATCAGCTATAGAAGTAATATATGAAGCTACGAATTTCAGATGACTTTCCATATTTAACTTCCGATATGACATATAGAAGAACCTGTCTTTTGTAAATGTAGTATTTTACTTTGTGAGCATAAACCGCTAAAGCTATTTATCCCTCTCAATTCTTACAGACAAAAACCGTAAAATCTCCACATTGACTAAAAGCCAGAACCTTCTTTGGAGCTACCCCCAGGAAGTCAAATATTATTTTAGTTTAAGGGGGAGAGATGGCAAAGAGAAAGAGGTTATTTAGCTTTGTTCCGCAGGTGGAGCTGTCAATGGTCAGGGAGATAAAAGCGGCCAGTAATAGTTATAGAAGTAGTGAGGAAGTGGCAAAATCAGAATTTGCAGAAAATCTTTTAAAGTCTGACAGAGAAAAATTTATATGCCTTCACTTAAATGTTAAAAATCAGATTATAAGTTTTGAGGTAGTTTCGACCGGGAGCTTAACGAGTTCAATTGTTCATCCGAGGGAAGTATATAAAGGTGCCATACTGTCAAATGCCGCAAGTGTAATATTTATGCACAACCATCCTTCAGGAGACCCAAAACCATCAATTGATGATATAGAAATAACAACGAGGCTCGAAAAGGCAGGGAATATATTAGGTGTAGATGTACTTGATCATATAATAGTTTCCTCGGGCGGTTTTTATAGCTTCAGGCAAAATAACCTTATTGGAAGCAGGGAATAGAAAGGAAAGCCAAGATGTGGATATATGACTACAGGACAAAGAGGGAGTACTTTGCAAGCTCCCCAAGGTATAAATTCTACAATTACATAAGTAAGGTAGTTGAACCTCTTCCGGGAAAACCCTGTACGATTCTAATAAGAAAAGAAATGGAAGAGGGAAGAAAACCGGAAAAGATATTTGAGCAGCTTGATATATTTACAGATCTTCCTGCTTCCTCCGGCACTTAATTTAAATATAAAAATATTAAAAGATGAGAAAGGGGTAAAAATTGAAAAAAGATAAGTGGATTAAAAGATTTAAAGTTAAAAGTTCTTCCGGTAATGGTTATTATATAGTTGCTATTGATAAAGAAGGCAATTATGGCTGTAGTTGTCCAGTCTGGAAGTTCAGAAGGCAGGAATGTCATCATATAAGACAAATAAAACTATTCGGCGGCAGTGAAGAAGAAACCATAAAAAAGCCCGAGTATGTGCTTGCAAAAGTACTTGAACCAAAGCTAATAGACGGTAAAATTCTATGTCCGTTAATACCAATAGGTGATACACATATGGAAGCTACTATTGATGCATTTTTAATGAAATATGGCTATTCATTTTCAGAAGTAAAAGAAATAAGGCACTTACCAAATTCATGGACAAAAAAAGCTATTCTAGATTATATTGAAAGATATGGAATGAAAAAATATAAGAAGGTTTAAATAAATTTTTTATTGCTTTTAGAAGCAAATTCCCTATGCCCATACCACCTTTTTTAAAATTTGCATAAGGCTCATTTTAAAAAGCTGCAATTACAAAAGCCCTGGGGGCTTACTATATTTAACTTCCTTTAAGGACCGGTAATTATAGAAGAACCTGTATTTTGTAAATGTAGTATTTTACTTTGCGAGCATAAACCGCTAAGGCTATTTATCCCTCTCAATTCTCCTTTCAGGAGAACCGTAAAATCTCCACATTGACTAAAAGCCAGAACCTTCTTTAAAGCTTCACCCAGGAAGTCAAATATTATTTTTTAAGAAGGGAGAAGAAGATGAAACTTATGACTAAAGAGTTAGAAGCAAGGTTTGAAGAGATTGGCTCTCAGGAAGAAGTAAAAGACCCACTAATAATTGCCAAATACTTTAACCCATCTGGAGCTGGAACGTGGTATGCCACAGAATATAACCCAAAAGGAAGACTGTTTTTCGGGTATGTTTCAATCTTTGGCGATTTAAACGATGAATGGGGATATTTTAGCCTTGGAGAGCTTGAAAGCGTTAAAGGTCCATTTGGTCTGGGGATTGAAAGAGACCTTTATTTTGGAGAAAAAAGAGCAAGTGAAATAATAAATAAGTAAGAAAGGGAATTAATATGAGTAGAAACGCATACAGAGTTAAAAAAATATTAACTTACAAATATCCAAGCTTTAATCTATCTTATAACCAAGAACTGGTAAGTATTCTAGAGGAATGTACAGATTTTTATTACACTTTAAACTTTTATGGGAACGGTATTATTGAAATAACAGAAAGGGAATTTAAAGAAGTAAATGAAAAACTTGAAGAAGTAATCGGTGGGCTTAAAAGCACCAGAACAAATCAGCCGGAAAACAGGGAGAAGGCAAAATGTTACAGGAAAGTACTTGCTGAGATGAAAAAGGCAATTAAGAAGGAGGGGTATATATCTTATGAGGTATATTAGATGGAAGAGCGGGGGAGTAATGTTAAAACGGATTAAATATAAAAATAAGATTTATACGGTAGATTACAGATTAAAGGAGTTTAGATTTATTGAATATGGGAAAATGCCTGAGTTTATTCCGTTTGACAGTGAGTTGGGAATAAAGTTACTAAGTATTATTAAGAAGGGGGATTGGTATGAAATGTGAAAAATGTGGTTCTGCAAAATTTTATATAAAAAGTATTGATATAACATATAACTATGATTTTAGTAAATTGTCAAAAGAAGAAGTGGAAGAGAATTTAGCTAATGGTAATTACACTAATTTTGATTGGTCTAAAGGATATAGCAGGGTTATTTGCTCTAATTGTGGGGCTACTGAATTGGATTAAAGTTACTTAAAAAAATAGCAAATATAAAATGTAAATATTAGATGGTAAACCCAGGTTTACCATCTAATATGCTTGTAAAGGATAATAGACCATTTACTGTGCGCGATATCATAATAGGCCACTCACCCACCGCCCTCGGATAAAAATGCCCCACACCCCTTACCCCCTTTTTGAAATTCGCACACGGCTCATTTTCAAAAAGCCCCTTCTTTATATCCTTTTTTTAGAACTTAAAAATTACAACCTATGCATTTATTGAAAACATGGCTTTTTTACGGCCTAGTTTCCAACAGCCTACACAGTATATATAATAATTGATAGGCAAGATATGCAAACGTAACACATAGCTACGTTTTGCGGTTATATTGGGGAAGTAGCCCCAAACCCCTTGGTATAATTTATAAAATTTTTTTTCAGATCTAGTGAGTATAAAATATAAATAAATGCTATAAGCTAATGCTATGAGTATTAAAAATAAAAAATCTAGAGAAAAATAGTAGTTATTGGTAACTTAGCAAAAGTAGTCTTTAGCCAGTTTCCTGACAGGCTAAAACTCTAATATATATCCTTTAAAATTATCATGGAACTTAAATTCAAAACTTTCAAAAATTTTTAGAAGTACATGTTCTTTTAAATAATTTTCTTGTTCAATTTTACTACCTATTTTAATTAACCATTTTGGAGGTTTGCTCGTAAATTCTTCTAGTAGTTTGACATCTTCGGAAAAAGATTGAATATTAATGTAAAAAATATCTTTTATACAATTCTCGCAATTATTTTCAACTGCAGGATTATATTGGATCAATGTACCTAGTGCATTTTTGTCTAAGACCATTATAAAGTTCTTCATTTTTCTTGAAGAACTTACTATAACAGGAACTTTATTGCTCCTTTCATTATTTATATAATACCATCCATGGAATCCTTTTAAATTTGATCCAGGTATATCTTTGTACCAAGATGGTTTAAAATTCTTTGTACTTTCTAAGAATTCATATAAGTTGTTATAAGTTGTTATAATAATTAAATCCGATATTTTTTTGAAATCTTTGAAAATAGTATCAAAATTGTTGACTTTAATTTTTTTACAATTTTGCGCAATTAATTTAATTATTTCAGCATCCTCCCCTGAAGCCAAATCTCTTCCGTATCGATTTCCAAAGTCAGGATATAATACATGCCAATTTTCAAAAAAAATTGCCTTATCTCTTATAGTGCTAATACCAAATAGATTATTCTTAACAATTATATCTTTTCGATTATTATAAAGATTATTTTTCTTAAAAAAGTCTCTTAAAATAACTTCTTTATTAAAACTTTTAGTAAACTCATCAATAAACTCTTTTACTTTAACTCCAGAGATTTTAGTAATCCTCTTTTGCTCATTATCTGTTTTCTCCTGTCTTTTAATGGTATGTGCTAAGATTTTTTTAAAAGTATCTATTCTCTGAAATGCTGTATTAGGTAAAATATTTATCCAACTCTCTTTATTTTTAGCAATATTATCAAGAATAGAGTAAAATTTATCATTTTTTCCAGCTAAATACGTAAATTCTCTGTCTAGGGGTAATTTAAAATCAATAACTTCATTTTCTTTTAATACAGATAACAGCTTTAAAACTTTAAAACAATAGTATTCAGCTAGCTTACCTTTAAAGTCTATCCATTGAGCTTCATCTGAATCCTTTAATTCCCAAAGATTCCAATTCCAAAAATGTTCTGCGTCACTTTTATTTGTCTCTATAAATAAATCTGTAAATTTTTGTATGTTAAAATTTAAGTTACTATTCATAATTTCAAAATATTTTTTTTCTGTACCTCGAAATTTTTTTTCCTTTAATTGACTTAATATGTAGCTAACTAAGCCAAAAAACATTTGATTTCTTCTAAGACTGATTTCCTTTTCAATTGATTCCAAATTTTTTTGTTTTTCTAATACTTCCGAAATTAATTGCTTTTGTGAATCATCTAATCCTTTTATAGTCAATTGAGATTTATAACTTTCTACATTATTAATTGAAATAGAAGGTTTAAAATTTCTAAATATTTTCACAGCGACTTTACTAAATTTTTCAAAACTTGGAAAATCTTTTTTTTCATAAGAATCTTTTAGTAATTCTTGAAGGATAATAAAAATAAACACAGCATAATCTTTTAGACTATTAATTTTAGAACTATTAAAGTCATCCTTTAATAGTTTTGTTTCTATAGAAAAGTCGGCTAACTCCTGTAAATGAAACCAAATTTTTTCAATCATTAATTCTTCCAAATCATCATCTTTAATTTTTTTTGCATACCAATATAAATATTTATAAAAATATAAGAATTTTTGAAAAAGATAATGATCGTTATAATTTATTGAGATAATAGCAACACTATTTGGTAAATAACTAAACTTTAAAATTATTTTTCTGTCCCGGGATTCTATTGCTTTTTCAAAAATATCACGCAAATCATAAAATAACCAAGTAATTTCTTTCCATTCACTGAATAAAGATGTTCTTTCGTTTATAGCTGATTCAAATGAGTATTCTAATTTATATTTCTTCAGATACTCTAAAAAAGATTCTATTAAATTTAAATAAAAGTCTATTAGTTCCTCGATTTTACCAATTTGTTTATTTCTTATGGCCTCTATTAATTGGTCTTTTTTGTCAGAAAGTTCCTGCCTGATTTCTTTCTTAAAATTATTTCTCTTTTTTATAATAAATATTTCCTCTGCTAATCTTCTAAGAATATTAAGAAGCTTTTCATTTTTACCTATTAAATTTTTTTCAACAAGAAATGCTTTATTGTAACCTGGTTTTACTTCATCATTAAATTTCTTTATTATATATCTATTAGGATTGACTTTATTTTTTTTATCTTCACTTCTTATTTCAGTTGAAATCTTTGAATAGTCAAAGTAATCCTTACTATCATTTTCAAAATAAATATAATTATTCTGGACTGCAGAATTTTCAATCAGTTCAGAGAATTTTGCTAATTTCATCAAATTAATATCTGTAATAATTCCATTTTTTGATAAATTAAAAGAGTAATATTGATCATCTTTAAAATCTGTGAAATAACTAAATTTTAATTTAATTTCTTTACTATCTAATTTTTTGAAAAATAAAAAATTCCCAATCCTCTCATTTAAGGCAAGATTTATACTTTTCAATATTTTATCGGAAAATAAATTATTTCTTTCTTCTATGAAGTAACTCTGACTTAAAGATATCTGTATAATTCTCCAAAGCGAGATTATTACAAAAATTCCATTTAAAAGAATTAGTAAAATTATCCATATATTTACATTAAATAAAAAAAATATGAAAAATATTAAAATTTCAACTAAAGTTATAGGAAAAATATTACTAACCTTGAGTAAAACCTTTCCCCTATCTTTCCCTTCTTTATCTCTAAAGTTTTCTGCGATAAAAATTACTAATGCAAAAATAATAATGCCAATCCCGGCATGTATTGATATAATATTTTGGTATGTATTACTATCATAGTGTATAGATATCACTGGAAAAAAATAAGATAATACAATAAAAATACTCAAAATTATTAAAATTGATAAAAGAGTTAATTTATCTGGAGTATAGAGTAAGTATCTTTTATTTTTTAAAATTTCTATAAAAGATAATTTATTTAATCTTTTTTTCTCCTCTGTAATCAATGAGCTTAATAAAGTTTTATTCATAATTGTTAAATCTCTTAATATTCTATTTTCTCTAAAATTTCATTATAACTCTCTTTGGTTAAATATGAACCATCATTTTTATTTATATTTAATTTGCTTTTGCTCTTATAAGCATAGAGCATAAATAGATGTTATAAGTATTAAAAAATCAGAAAATGTAATTGAGCAGATAAAGCTTTTTTATTCCAGGGAAGAAAAATATTTTATTCTGTTGATTGTTGTTTAATCAACAATATGCTATATTTGATATGTTTTATGTAAAAAAATTATTGAAATATATGAATATTAAAGACAGATTAGAAAAATTAAAAAAGAATTAGGGTCTTCTCAGAGTAATTACTGTGTGAAAATGGTAAGAAAAAGAAATTATCCGATTACAGTATGGTTCAATGAAAAAGAAATGGTTCTTCTAAAGGATAAGGTATCAAAAACATACTTTTGCCGAAGTGACTACATTAGGAGATGTTTACTTGGTAAAGATATAAAAGTTATACCAGGTATAAGGGAACTGATTATTGAGATTAAAAGAATAGGGAGCAGCCTTGATGAGATAACCCACTATATTGATTGCGATACTCTAATAGTGGTGGGGGATAATCTTAAAAGTATAGAGAAAGACTTAAAAGTAGTATGGGATAAGCTGGCAGGAACAATGAAAAAATTGTAAAGGTTAAAAGAGATTTATGGCAGTTATAAAAATAATCCCTTCAAAAGGGAGAATAAAAAATATAATAAATTATGTCTTAAACAAGGAAAAAACAGACAGCCGTATTATAAGCGGGAAAAACTGCTCCCGACAAAATGCTACAAGCGAAATGAATGCCACAAAAGAGCTGTACGGCAAAACAGACGGCATAAGCTACCACCACATAATTCAGAGTTTTAAGCCAGGGGAAACAGACCCCCAAAATGCTCATAGGATCGGTAAAGAGCTTGCAGAAAAAGAGTTTAAAGACCATGAGGTGCTTATTGTAACCCATATTGATAAGGGACATATACATAACCACCTTGTGGTTAATTCTGTATCCTTTAAAGACGGAAGAAAACTGGTCTCAAATAGGGAGACTTTAAGGGAAATAAAACGGGAAAGCAATAGGATTTGTAGGAGGGAAAATTTATCCATTATAAAAGAGCCTTATTCTCGTAGTAGCTACTCAATGGCTGAATATAAGCTGGCGGAAAAGGGTATGCCCATCTGGAAAGAACAGCTACGTATGGCAATTGATGAGGCAAAAGGGCATTCTGGAAACCTGGTTGAGATGAAGGAGTACCTGAAGAAAAATTTTAATATAGACATGAAAATACAGAATAAAAACCTAAGCTTCCTGCATCCGGAAAAGAAAAAATACTGCAGGGGCAAGAAGCTTGGTCATGCCTACACTAAAGAGGAAATTATAAGGTTTTTTGAAAAAGGCCCTGAGCGTAATATGGTAAACCCAGGTTTACCATATAAAGATGATGGTTTTAAAATGCCAAAAATAAAAAGTGTGGGGCTGGCCAGGATTGGCCCGGGAATAGAAAGTATAACAAATAAGATTTCAGGGGATATCAAAAAGGAAAAAATAAGAGTTGATAGGAAAAAAGAAAGACTTTCAAGGTCAAGAGAAAAGCAGGCAGCCGGAAGCAGGGAAAGGGAAAGATAAATGACGGTTAAAATTAGAGTTATAACCTCTATATTAATGATAATACTTATGTTAATTATTCTTCCCATACTGGCATCAGCTTTAGTACAGTTTCTTGACGGCTACAGGGCCGATATGTCTCTTATTCCTGAAGACTTTTTGTTAAAAATTGTGGTAAGCAGAAGCACTTACGTTAATTTTTTTACCAGGGTAAACCCTCCAAATGTTTTTAGCTGGGCAGCACTTGGGCTATTTATAACCTACTCTTTTTTCGGACTGGCAGGGTTAAAACTGCAGAAGAGATACACCCAGAAAGACGACTACGGAAGCCACGGTACATCAAGGTTCCAGACTCCAAATGAGGTAAAAAAACATTATTTTAAAAATAAATTGGGGTGGTTTCTGGGTTCTAATACAGCAGACTTAAAGTATTTTATTGGTATGCCCGGGGCATACCATCCCATAGAAAGCAGCCTCAACATGCAGGCACTGGTACTGGGCAGCCCCGGAAGCTTTAAGACCACAAGCTTTGTAATTCCAAATATATTTCACATACCTTATATGTATAAAAATTTAGATGAAAAGGGCGATATAATTATAACCGACCCCAAAAGCGAGATTTACAGCCTTACCTCAAAGTACCTGGCGGGTTGCGGCTATGACGTATATGTACTTGATTTTATAAACTTAAAACACGGTGACAGCCTAAATCCTATTAATTATATATCTACCGGTAAGGAGCTTATGGAGATAGCTGAAGGCTATATAAGCTCTGTGGCTGATTCAACCATTTTATCCTACAGCAGCGATACTTTCTGGGAGGAATCAGAAGGCCAGCTTCTGGGAGCTCTTATCGGTTTTGTAAAAAAGACATACCCGGTTAGCCAGCAGACATTTGGCCAGGTTCTAAAAATATTAACTTCCAAAAATGTAAGGGATCCCAAAAAGGCGGTAAAATTTTTTTCTGACTACAGCATTAGCGGGACCCCGCTACAGCTCTGGGATAATTTCCTTCTGGCAGAGGACAAGGTAAGGGCAAATGTACTGATTGGGCTTGCAACCAAACTGAAGCTTTTTTCTATAAAGGGAATAAAAAATATAACCGGCTCAACAACTATAGACATTAAAAAAATCGGGGCCAAAAAGGATAGGCCAATTGCCCTTTTTATACTTATGCCCGATAAGGATAGAACCTTTTCTCCTATAATAAATTCCATAGTGACTACCATCTTAAACCAGCTTTATAAAACAGCTTACGAATACAACAATATGCTCTACAGCCCTACGTTTTTAATACTTGAGGAAATGGCAAACATCGGAAGGATTCCAAACATCCAGGTAATGCTGGGCACAATGAGATCCCGAAGAATTTATCCCATGCTTATATGGCAGTCACTGCCGCAGATGAAAAACCGCTATAAGGACTGCTGGGAGGATATCCTTTCAATGTGTGATACTCACCTATATTTGGGGATAAATGACGATTTTACTGCCCAGTACTGCAGCAGGTTCCTGGGAAATACCACCATAAAGATTCAAGGAGTAGGTAGAAGTACCGGAGCCTCTTCCGAAACTGCCAGGCAGAGCGAATCGCAGAACTACAGCACTAGAAACCTTATGCTTCCTGATGAGTGCAAGAGGTTATGTCAGAGGAGGTTAATCTTAAACCAGCGTTCCTTTTATCCATCCCTTCTCTATAAGGTCCAGTACCGATACTGGGAAAAGGATACCAGAATCTGTGATATTTCAAGTGTTAAGGATCTGCCGGAGATAAAAAGTGCATAGATGAGGATTATTTTATTTATAAAATTTATAAAGACTTAAGAGGATATGGAATATATAATCTGCTGCTTAAATATAAAGGAAAGCTACGCAAGGATAACAAATCACTTCAAGGGCCATCCTTATATCGGCTTTGAGGAATTCATAGGTGACATTGATGAGGTAAAAAATAAATCCCTGTATAAGAGATGGCAGCTTGCCGTGGTGGATAAAAAACTTCCCTGGTTTAGCGAGGCAGTAAAATTTTTCAGTAAAAATAAAATAGATATTATTTATTTTGACGACGACTACAGTGAGGTAATTTCCTCTATCGGCAGGATGGTTCCGGAACCGGCTGAAGATAATGCTAGCACAGGTGGGGGAGAGGTTACAGACAACTTAAATAAAGAGTACAAGATAAAGTATATAGAAAAACCCACTACAAAAGTAGTGGAGAAGAAAATATACACTAGCCTTGAAAAGAAGCTGATTATTGTATGTGGGCTTTCAAGGTGTGCCGGATCTACTACAATTACCTTAAGCCTGGCAAAATATCTCTCAGGCCTGGGTATCCAGCCATCCGTTATCGAGCCTCCATTAAGTAGCCCGGCAATATTTAACTGGATAGGGATAGAAGACAGGCTGGATGGAAGCGGAAAAGACGGTAGCGGTAGTTTTTATTCGTATCCTCACGAGATTTCAAACGGAAACAGGACAAAAGGTAGAGCTGAGTATGTATCCAGTGGCATTTTATGGATTGTTTCAGACGACAGGAAAGAAGAGGTTAGGCAGTGGGACTACGATAAGATGCTAAAGTTAATCTACGCTTCCGGTACCACTCCCATAACCCTTATTGATATAGGAGATAATATCTTCCACGAGTCAGTTAAGCCACTGATCTCCATTGTGGACCAGGTACTTGTCGTTATAGACCCATTTCCAACCAGCTGTAAGGTAAGTAGTGCCAGGTTGTCAGAGCTACTGAAATTAAAAGGTGAAGGGTATCCAGTTAACTTCATTATAAACAAGTGGAACAATGGAGTAGATAGGGATGAGTTTTTAAGCTTTTTGGGGGTAAAGCCTCTTGCCTTTATACCGGCGATTGACCTATCCATTTTATATAAAGCTAATTGCAAGTATGAGATAGCACTTGGCTACAGGGAAGTTTACGAGGTAATGGAGGGCCCGCTTAAAAAAATCTCTTCTCTTTTTATCCCTAAAGATTTCAGCGGCACTATTTCTAAAGGTAAAAGAACTAAAAAAGGATTTTTTAACATTATAAAAAAGTTAGTGAGAGTTTAACTATTGCCAATACTTAAAGGAGGTAGGATAGGTTTGAAAGGGCATTTTGTAAGGAGAAAATTTAAAAGCGGGGTATTATTTTCAATCCTGGGGATAATTTTAATGCTTTCTACACTGGCAATGATATATTTTTGGGAAACAAAGGGCAGGGAGAGGTTTCTCTATACTGATGTAGTGGTGCTGAACCAGAGCGTAGAAGCTGATACAGCAATCGGACCTGATATGATTGACCTGATAAAGATAAATACGGATAACCTTATGGAAGGGGCTGTGGCCAAAAAAGATGAGGTTATTGGAAAATATTCCGCTCACTTTATCCCAAAATACAGCCAGCTTTCCTTAGCTTATTTTAAGGATGAGAGCGTGGGTGCCACAAAAGAAGACCAGTATATTTTTACAGTTCCTGCCGACTGGATTATAACCTTTCCCAATTCACTAAGGAGGGGAGATACCGTTTATTTTTATCCGGTAATGGTAGCCAGTGAAAATGGAGAAGAGAGCAGGTCCTTTAATAGTATAAGCAGTACAAAGATTACCAAGGAAGGCGAACTGGTAAGAAGCGAAGTTGCGTACCTAAAGGATTCGGGAAACAGGGAAGTGGTAAACACAGAGGGTGAAGAGCGCTACGACGCAAGCGCCAATATCTCAAGTATTGAGATTATAACTAGCTATGAAGACGTGACCTACCTGGAAAGTCTGGCCGAAAGCGGCTGGAAATTTATTATTTTGTACAAAGCCAGTTTAAATTAAAAAGGAAGCTAAGAAATTGAAAAATATTTTAATTATAGGTAGCTCCAAGGGTTTAAAGGCAGAACTGGAAAAAACAAAGTTTTTTTCGACTGTTAAAACATCCTTGACACTTGATAGCAGGGAAATGGAAAAAGTAGACATCCTGGTAGTAGAGAGCGGTACCATTTCCTACAGCAGCTACATCCAGAATTTTCCAAAGTTTTTAAAAAAGGTAAAAAGCAATTACTACATTGCCGGAGATATGGATACCTATTCCACTGTAAATAAAAATCTTTCTTCATACGGGATAATAGTAATCCCGCCCCTTCTTACAGATAAGCAGGTATCCCAGAAGATATGCTCTTTTTCCGTTGATGATTTTGATGCCAGCGGGAATACGGTTTGCTTTTTTGGCTCCGGTCCTGAAGTGGGAGTAGGTATGATAAGTTTATCTACTGCCCAGATGCTCTCGGAAATTACCGGGAAATCTACGATCCTACTAAATTTAGGAAGCAGGGAAGGTAACGATTATATTGATATTGATTCAGGTACTGGCGGATTATCTGAAATAAAGGAAAGGCTTATAAATAACATCCTCTCTCCAGAGGAGCTTAAAGGCTCATGCGTAAAAAAAGAAGATCTGTATATCCTTCCAGGGGAAAAAGAAATATCCAAGGTGAGGCATTATCACCCGGACCATATTGAAAAGCTGGTTGACCTGTCAAATAAGACTTTTGATATAACTGTTGTAAGTGGGGGGAGCTCCGTTTCCGGCATGAGCATAGGGGCGCTTAATTCATCTAAAATAAAATACCTTATTGCCACCCAGAGCGATAATCATTTTAGAAATTTTATTAAGCTTTATGAGCAGGTTTTTTCCAAATTAGGTATAAACTCAGATGATTTTTCCCTTATAGTGAATAAATATATTGACCTGCCTGAGCTTGATACTGAAATAGTTCTGGCAAAAAAATATGGCATGCAGGTTGCTTCAGTTATACCTCTTTTGGATTATCACTTAAGCCTTGAAGCTGAAAGGGAAAGAAAAACGCTACTGGGCTGCGATAAGCTGTTTGAAAGCTCCATAAATCAGCTTGCAGTTTCACTTTGCAGTATTTTAAGTATAGATATACTGGATACCGGTAAAAGCGGGAAGAGAGGAAGTTTTTTAAGCAGGATCCTTGGAAGGACTTGACTATGAATACTAAGATAGTTGAAGAAAAAAATTCAGAAGAGTTTTATATTGATAACTACTTAAGCGATATAAAAGAAGATAAAACAGGAAGCAGAGTGAATTTAGGTGAGGAGAAGCTTTTTCTTGAACTATGCCAGTCTGTACAGTCCCATTTTGAGAACATGTGGAAACTCTCCGAAGGCCAGGAGGCTAAGATACTCGAGCGGCAGACCAAAGCCATAATAGGAATACCCGACCATGTAAATTACTTTAAGGACCTCATAAGAAAATATCTGGAGGATAATGCTAAAACTGATTTACCTTATCCCAAGTGGTATAAGGATCTAGTTGACGGCATTTTCCATGAAGTGTGGGGCCTTGCAGGAATAAGCGCATGGATGGATATTGCCGAAAGCTCCTCGGCTAAAATTATCGGCGAAAGGATTTATTATCTAATTAATGGCAAGATGACTTTACAGGAGCAGAGGATATCCTCTCAGAGGTTCGGTGCGCTTAAAAAAGCCCTGCTTCTTCTTACCCCAGAGATACCCCAGTCTAGCTCCAATATTGAAATCCTTATGCACTCCGGGGAAAGGGTTACTATTTACAGCAGTCCCCTTACCAAACCCGGTCAGGATATCATGGTATTTCGTAAATACGTTGTTTTTAACTACACCCTGGAAGAGCAAGCAAGAAGGGTAACTATTCCAAAAGAGGCTGTGGGTATGCTTAAAAGCTTGGCTAGGGTTGGTTTTAATATACTATTTTGCGGGGCGGTAAGAACTGCCAAGACCACTATGCTCACTACATTTCAGCTGCTTGAAGATCCCAATCTTGAAGGGGTTTTAATTGAGTCCAATGCAGAAATTCCCCTGCATGAACTTATGCCTAGTTCCCCTATAATGCAGCTAGTCTGTGATGGGGATGAGCTTTCGGGTATTACAAAAAAGCTAATGCGTTCTGACGGAGATTATATTATCTGTGGGGAGGCAAGGGACGGGAATATGCTCAGCCTTCTGGTTGAGATTGCAAACCGGGGTACCAGGCACTGCAAGAGCACCATTCACTTAACCGATGTATATGACCTTCCCTATGATATGGCAAATATGATTGTAAATAAAAAAGGCGGGAGCCTGGAACATACAATAATAAAAGTGGCTAAAAGCTTCCATTATGTCTTTAGCTTTATACAGCTTGCCGACCGTTCCAAAAAGAGACTCAAGGGAATTTATGAGATTAGATATGATTATCTATCCCATAGAATATCAATACACGAGATATGCAGATACGAGCCCGATTCTGATAGCTGGAGCTTTACCTGTGATATAGGAAGGGATAAGGAAGCCATTGCAATAGAAGAAAATTATAAGGAATTTCTGTTATACAGGAAAGAGCTAAAAATACTGGCTGAAAAGTTTCCTGCCATAAAGCCAGTAGCTATAACACCTTTTTATTCCAGGGGAGCTTGATTTTTATGAACGGTACAATTGAGGCAATAATAAGGATTTTAATGTACGTTTTACTTCTAATCGGCGTATGGCTGTTTTTAGGAAGGTATCTGGTACGCTTTATCAGGGAAAAGAATAAAGTATACAGGTTTAAGGGCAGATCCTCGGAAAAGTCGGATAATAAATTTACAGCCCATATAAGGCTTCTTATAAGAATAACTACCGGCAAGGAAGGAAAAGATAGCGTTTTTTATTTTCTCTTTCTGTCAATATTCTTGTTTTCTATCTCTTTTACCATAACTTCCGGACTATTTGGGATAAGCATATTTTTTATACTGATGTCAGCTTTTATAGGCCTTCTTCCTTATATTTACCTGCGTTTTAAGCTTAAAAGCCTGCAGCTGGCTGGAAGCTATGAGGCGGAAAACCTGCTTAGCGAGCTAACCAGCATGTATAAGATTTCAGACTTTAACATGGCCTCTGCAATCGATAAGACTGTTGAAACCATAAAAGGAAGCCCGCTTTCAAAAAAGGCCCTTTTTATTTTAAGTGTAAGAATAAAGGACTATAAGGATAAGGGAGAACTGCAGTCTGCGGTAGATTTTTTTGTATCCATGTTTGGTACCGAATGGGCGGTACTTTTAGGCATGAGCATTTTTGAATCCATAGCTAACGGCACCAATGTTTCAGTTTCCCTGGATGGTATCCTATCAAACCTAAAGGAGATAAAAAGTTCCATAGAAAAAGATAAGAGGGCAAACTATGAAGCGTTTACCATGGTTAAGTTTGTTATTCCAATTGTATATATACTGTCAGTTTTTACCTGTGTAAAGTATTTCGGATTTACCTTGGATAAGTTTTTTTACTACCAGTTTAATACCGCACTGGGTATAAAATTTTTTATGGCAATTGTGATACTTTCGGTAATTAGCTTTTGGTCCATGTACGTTTTAAGCAGACCTAAATTTGACTTTTAAAAGGAAGTTAAAATGGTATTTAAAGTAATATATTTTACGATAGTTTTTATTACTGCTTTAGTGTCAATAGGATTTTTTACTCGTAGTGCCTTGGGTGTACTCCCTTCTGGAAAGGGAAGGTTTGGTATTGTAGCCCGGGTTAAGAAGGGCCTGGCTTCAGGAGAAGTCCTTTCCTTTGGCGGGATAAATATCCCTGTATCAAAGTATCAGGCTGTAAGGTTTACTATCCTGGGTACGTGGCTTGTTGGGGCAGTACTTCTAAAAATAGTAAACGGGCTTCCTTCTTTTGGAATGCAGCTTTTTTTAATAGCTCTTTTACTTATTGGTACTACTCCAAAATCTAAAATGGGCAGGATAAAACTGCCGTTTTTATATTTTAGTGATTTCTTTAAAAAAAAGGGCAGGGAAGCAGCAAACAGGGAAATATACCGTACAGTATCGCTGCTTATTAACTTATTTACAATAAAAGGGGAAGTAGTTTTAGGTTCAAACTATATCCTGGATGAGGTAGTAAAGACTGTAAAAGTTACTAGGCCCATATATCTAAAGATGCTTTCCCTCTGGAATATGAACAGGAGAGAGGAGGCAGCTAGCTATTTTGCTACTGCAATAGGCACTAAAGAAGCAAGGGACCTGGCAAGAGTATTTTTAAAGCTTGACCGTTTGAGACCGGGGGAATTAAAAGGTCAGCTTATAAATTACCAGAACAATATAAAAACGGAAAGGATTACAGCAAGGGAGAGGGTAAATGAGAGAAACGGAAACCTTATCTACATACTGGCCATAGTATCTGCGGTGGTGGTCCTTTTAAACTTCTTAGCGGTGGTTTTAACCAATGTTTTTGCGTCTTATAGTTCATTATCTTTTTAGAAGAAAGAAAGGAGTATTTATGAAGACTTTTATTGTAATAATGGCTACGGTAATTTTGGGAGTTCTAATTTGGGGTTTAATTCTTGGGCCGGGGGAGAATTCACTATATTCACAGGCATCAAGGCTTTTAGATTATGGTATAGAACAGCTTCAGACAATTCCATAAAAATTTATTATTTTTAGGGCAGAAAGCTAATGAAAACCTTTATAGTAACCATTGCGGCTGTAATTCTTCTTATGGTATTTCCCCTGCAGAACGTACAGGATATAGTAAATTCCCATAAGATAGAGAGGTTCGACGGGATAGTCTACAGCGCGTGCCAGAAGGCGCGTACCGACGGTCGGTTTACCGAATCCAATATCTCCCAGCTAAAAAGCGATATCCTGGCTGAATTTCCGGATGTAGGCGAGGATGAAATAATAATGGAGGTTACTACTTCTATGAAATATAAGAGGTTTGAATTTGACGCCAGGGAGGCTATAAACTACAAGATTGGCGTACCGATAAAAAGGGTAGTTAATATGGGAAAGTTTTTAGGAATAGAAGACGAGAATAACAGATTTGATTATATTATAGAAGGATATGTTTTAAGCGAGGCAGTGGAGTGAAAATCTTTATAATAACTGTTGCCGTAATTATACTTTATTCCTTTACTGTTGTATTTACCCAGGACTACAGGCAGGTCCAGAGAAATAGCTACAGGTTAAAATATGTATGCGAGGAACTATCGGCTACCGGAGCTTCTTTTTATGACCTTGAGGAGTACTCGGAAGGATATACTATATTTAATACTGGTGAGGGTAATAAAGCTATAAAAGAACAGATTACCAGCCTTCTTTCGGTAGATAGCGGTATGATTCCGATAGAAAATTCATACTGGTCTAAAAATATAGAATACAAGATTTACTTTTATGATGATTCAGGCATCTGTAAGGTTTATAACAATGGGAGCTTTGAAAGGGAGGAAGCTTTTACCTATGGTGATCTGCACGAGGACGACTGGACCACATATAATACGGTTATTTCTGATCCTACAGTAGCAGTAACCATTAATGCTGGGCCTGGAAGGTTCAGATTAAGATTTTTAGATCCTCTGCCGGATATTATAAGGAGTGCATCCCATGAATGGGAGGAGACATAAGTAGTAGCAATTAAGAAGCACGTTATTTTTCAAGATTATTATTTAGAATATGAATGGTGTTCAGTTGCAGACAAGAATTTTTTAAGTTCAATATCATTAAAGACTTTTGGAATTTTAATTTTTTTTTCTTGGAGTTCTTATTAATACAGCAGGATTGACTTTTATATATCCAGAATTATAAAGAAACCTAAAAAATGATGTAATATATTAATCTTAATTGCAATTGTGCTTGAAGTATAATTATAAATTTGCCTAATATGATTAAGATAATCTCTTAAGTGGTTCTGGCTGATATCATTAATATTGGTATTTTTTATATATTTTAAATAGCTTATTAAGATCAGCATTATATTTATGAATTGTAAAAGGTGAAGCGTCTCTTTCTGTTTGCATGTAATTCAAGAAATAATTAATATATTTATTCATTTAAATATTATGTTATTATTAACTGTGATAGAGGATAGTAGTATAATGTAGTAGAATCAAGAGTTAAGGGAATTTATAATAATCATTAGGAAATAGTTAATGGCAGATCAATCATTTTCCGCTAAAAATTTTAGGAAAATTCTTGATATTGAAAATAGAAAAGGAGTATATCTTGAAGGAAGATTCTTTCCGGAGGTTAAATCCATTACAGAAAAAATCCAAAAGTGTAGAGCTGAAATTAGGGAAAAAGCGGAAAATATGAATGAGAATTCAAGAGGATTAGAAGAACTAAATAAAAAAAAAGAAGAATTAGAGGATGAGAGAGAAGAAAAACTTACAGAAGAATTACAAAAAACAAGTGAAGCTATTACTGAACCTAATTACAAGATTGAATTTAAAAGAGTAGACACCTCAGATATAAAATCAATATATATTTTTGATAAGAGATCACCAAAGCATTATTTTGCGCTAAAACAGCTTCAAAATAATTTTTCGTCATTATATAAAGTCAAACAAGCAAATAGATCTGATATTGTAAGTCAAGTTAAGTTTTTGCTTAATGATAGATTTCCTAAATATGTGTTACGAACTGATATAGATGATTTTTATGAAACGATTCCGCACTTAGAAATATTAGGAAAGATTAACAAAGATAATTTATTATCTCCATTATCAAAAAGAATTCTCAGAAAAGTTCTAAATGAATACAAAGGCAAGTCAGGTAGTGAAATTGGAATACCAAGAGGAATTGGTATAAGTGCTTATTTAGCTGAATTATATATGAGAGAGGTTGATAATGAGATTAGAAAAATAAGTGACATAACTTATTATGCAAGATATGTTGACGATATTATTATAATCTTTACTCCAAAACCAAATAATCTAGGTATAGATTATGAGAAAAAAATTAAAAAAATTGTAAAAGATAAATGTTTGGAACTAAACGAAGATAAGACTTTTGTTTTTGACCTTAGGAAAAAGAAAGAATCTCACAAATTGAACTTTTTAGGCTATAAAATAACTTTTGGCAAAGATGAAATTAAAATTGAGTTAACTGAAAAAAAATTTAAAAAATATAGGGAAAGAATAAAACTAGCTTTCAACCATTATAAAAATCTTAGCAAAATAAATGAAAAGAAAGCACGGAAAATTTTAGTCAAGAGAATTAGATTTTTAACTGGAAATATAAGACTTTTAAATAATAAGAGAAATATACTAACTGGAATATATTATTCAAATAATCATTTAACTGAGTATGACTATTTAAAAAGACTTGATCGCTCTTTACGAGATAGGATTAATGCTCAAATTAAATTTCCAAGATTAAAGAAAAGACTTAAAAAATATAGTTTTGTTAAAGGTTATAAGGATAAAAGATTTTCTCCATTTAATGCGAAAGAATTATCTGCAATTATGAGAGTATGGAAAAAAAGATTTTAATATGAGATTAAAGAAGAAATATGTAACTAATAAGAAAGAAAGAGTAGTACTCTCAGATGTTTTACCGTATGAATTACCTGTTACATTTTCTAATAGATATTTTTATAGATTTCTTATTGAGAATTCTGTTGAGTTTGAATATGGAACAATTAAATGGAACAAAAAGGACTTAGTATTAACTAGAATAATAAAATTATTATTCGGATTAAATAAGGAAGACATAAAAAAAACATCAAATAATAGTATTACTTTAAAGAATCAAGCATTAGTTACAATACCGTTTAATTACAAAATATTACATAAAGAAAAAGATTTCAGAGAGTTAACTATCATTCATCCTTTAAACCAACTTACTTTGGTAGAATTCTATGAAAAGTGTAAAGAATTGATATTGTATTATTCAAATATTAGTCCTTTTTCTATTAGAAAAGCACATAAAGTTGCAAAATTAACATTCTACAAAGATAGAACTCACCTCGAAAGCTTGGCATATGATCAAGAGCACAACATTGTTGAAGAATTTGAAAAGGAATATGAAAATTTAAAAACTTTTTTTGTATATGAAAAATATAGCAACATTTATAAATTTTATGAATCATATCATTATCATAGGTGTGAAAAAAAATATAAAAAGATGTACAAGTTTGATATAGCAAGCTGCTTTGATAGTATATACACTCATTCTATTACATGGGCTTTATTAAATAAAAAAATAGTTAAAGATAATCTAGAATCAAAAAGAACCTTTGGAAATAAATTTGATACATTAATGCAAAAACTAAATTACAATGAAACAAATGGAATTGTTATTGGACCAGAATTTTCAAGGATATTTGCGGAAATTATTCTTCAAAAAATTGATGCTAATGTCCTTAAAAGTCTGGAGGAACAAAAAAATAGAATTATTCATAAAACACACTATGAATTATTTAGGTATGTTGATGACTATTTTATTTTTTATGATGACGAAAAAGTAAAAGAAGAAATTTTAAAGGAGTATCGATTACAACTTAGAAATTACAAGTTATGTATTAGCGATTTAAAAATTGAGACATTTGAAAAGCCTATAATTACTGGATTAACGAGAGCTAAACAACAAATATCCGACCTATTAAATAATAATCTTATATTTAAAAAGTTAGAATTGGATAAATTAGAAGAAGAGAATATCAAAAATGAAAAGAGGTATTCTATATACGTAAGCTCTAACAAATTGATAACTAGATTTAAAACTATTATTAGAGAAAAAGAGATATCCTATAAAGACATTTTAAATTACACTTTTGCTTGCATTGACAGGAAGGTATTGAAACTAGTAAATACTTGTTGTGAAATGGAAAATAAAAAAGATCATGAACCTAAAATTGTATCAGCGGTTCTGGGAATACTTGACTTTACGCTTTTTCTTTACTCAGTTACTCCTAGAACTAATATTACTATAAAATTATGTTTAATTCTGAGTAAAATCATTAAATTTTCTAAAAATCAGGAGTATCTTAATTATGATAATAAACATTTAATTTTTAAGAAAATATATGATGATATTTCTTTTATATTAAATAAAAATAGGAGTCATGAACATATCCAAGTAGAGACATTATATTTACTCATTATGTTAAAAGAGCTTGGGAAAGAATATAAATTAGATCAGCAGGTATTATGTAATTATTTTAATATCGATCCAAAAAAGAAGAAATGTAACAGTGATCTTAATTATTTATCAATAACAGTTCTACTTTTTTACATAGAAAATAAAGTTAGATATAATGATCTTAAAGATATTTTAAAGAAATACATTATTAAGAGATTAAGAAGCTTTAAAAAGAAAAGTAGAAGTAAAATAACTGAATTAACATTATTGTTTTTTGACTTAATTGTTTGTCCCTATTTAGATATAGACTATAGAAAACGTCTTTTAGATTTGTATGGAATAAAAAAGGATATAGAAAAACTTGGCATTATTAATAAAAGAAAATACTGGTTTACAAAATGGTCAAACTTTAATTTTGGGAAAGAACTTGAAGCAAAAAGGAGTGAAGAGGTTTATTAAAAAATTATGCTCCGTCTAAATAACTAGCCATTCATGGCTTACACACTAGCATAATTTTTATTTCCATATACATTGGGGATAAAATATAAAAGCAGCATGGGCGGGCTGCTTTTTTATTTAACAAATTATTACAACCTTAAACAAATCTTTTATATATTTTTAGATTATATCTCGGCTTACAGGCTAACTCCATAAAATTTTAAGTCAGATTCTGCAAATTGAGGGATCAAAACTTCTTAGTAAAAACTCTGCATTTAAGCACATTTACAGGTTTAATTATACAATTTTGATTATACAAAATTTATCAATTTTTAAAAGTCTTTTTTATAAAGTCGGTACAATATGTGGAAAGTTTAAATTTTTAAGAAGAGGTGTAAAATAATAAATGATATTATAATTCAATGTAAGAATAGCCATGGAAACAAGACAAATAGGAATTTTATTATCAGTTATATTTTCAGTTATAGGAGCAGTTATGTTAGCCTTTTCTTTAAAAATTATAAAGCATAAAGGAGTCCGTTATAGCGGCGTTGAAGCAACCGGAACCTCTATAAATAAGTGGTTATTTTGGTCAGGGTTAGTATTAATAGCACTGGGGTCACTAATGCAACTATTGCAATGGTGATATAAAATTTATTTTATATTCAAAGACTTTGTAATATCTCTTATAGCATTTAAAAATGATATTTAAAGGAAGTTAGAATATGCCTGAATGGCTTGAGTTAATCATTGATTTTATAGCGTCTATGGGGTTTTTTGCTATATTATTTATATTTATCATAATTGGAATTTTTGTGGGATTGGGATTTCTTATGCAAAAAATTACTCTTATGGTTAAAAAAAGAAAAGTAAAATTATATGGAAGATATGAAATAAATATTTTTAAAATTCCTTCAGTGGCTAAAGACATTGAGTCAGGAGACTCCTTAAGAATTCCCTTTATAGTTTCATTAGGAAAAATAGTTAAAAGATATAGGACAGATAAAATTATTTCATACGGTAAAACAGAGGTAAAATTTATAAACAAGAAGGGATTGGAACAGGTAGTTAAAGGAGAATATATTAAAATAAAAGATTATTTAGAAGATGTTGAATTTCAACAAGAAAAACTTGATTTAGAATATAAGGGAAAACAAGCATATAAGAAAGTAAATAAGAAGGCTGCGAAAAAGTATCTAAAAGAACTGGAACGAAAATACTATTAAAACAGGCCGAGAGAGATAATAGAATAGATTAGCAAGCAACGTAAAGATCAGATTAATAGTTGTTATAAATATTATGGGATTAAAAAATTACCAGTAGAACTTAAAAACTTAGGTCTGGAATGAAAATTTCTTCATTTAACAGTAAAATCTTAGTTCTAACTTTGTCTAATATCCTCATCTGATTTTACCCAAGTATTTAATACAATTTTTAACTCGGTTTATAGCCTAGTCCCAATAATACCAAGCAAGAGATATCTGGCAATCCCCAAAATTAATCTACATTTATAAATATTCTAGCCATTATTCTATATATTTTTATGCTGATTTGTATTCTTATTTAAATCTTTATAGTATTATTATTGAATATATAAAATATTATTATTAACATGCATTACAAATGCCACTAATAGATAACATAGGTAGAACACTTTACGAAGCCTTAAAGAACTCTCTTTCCTCTGCAGATAGAATAGATATAATGACTGGATTTTTTTATTTTTCAGGATTCAAGACTCTAGCAAATGAACTTAAGGATAAAAAAATCCGTATCCTTGTAGGACTTGAAATAGAGGCTGATTTAATCCCTCAAATTGTTCAAAATGCTAAGGATGATGACGAAGATCTTACAAGATGGCAACCAAGGCAAAGAACTACAACACGGATGACATTAAAGGAAAATTACATAAAGGCCTTTATTGGATTTATGAATGATAGTGATATATTTGATGATCCTGAAACACTAGAAGTTTTTAAACTCTACTTAAGTAAATTAAAGGATGGCTCTCTGGAAATACGTAAAACAATTGATGATCAGCATGGTAAATTTTATCTTCTTTATAATAAGAAAGAGCATTCTCAAGGTGGAGACTACCCGGGAACAGTTTTTATGGGGTCCAGTAATTTTACTTATAAGGGACTTTCAGGCCAAGGGGAAATGAATGATTCAAGTAGAGAAAAAGAAAAATTTTTAGATTATAAGAAAAAATTTGAGGAATTATGGGATGAGTCAAAATCTGTGTCAATTGCTGATAAACATACTAAACAGGAATTTCTAACTAAAGTAAATTCAAGTATTTGGCCCAATGTTAACCCGAAGCCATTTGAATTGTATTTAAGAATTTTGCACGAGTTATTTCATGAAGAAGATAAGATAGACCTGTTAACCCCAAATAATATTACTAGAGGTCTTTATTTAGATTTTGAATATCAGCTGGATGCAATAAAAATTGGCCTTAAGAAATTAAAAAAATATGATGGCTTAATATTAGCGGATGTAGTTGGACTTGGTAAAAGCGTTATTGCATCAGCTATAGCTAGAAATCTTGATATGCGTACAGTAATAATTGTACCTCCTCATCTAATACCACAGTGGGAAGACTATAAAGAACATTTTGGGATAAGAGGTTCAAAAGTATTTAGCTGTGGTAGAATACAGGAAGTATTCGAAAGATATAATAATATTAATGAACCTATTTTACTAATCATTGATGAGGCACATAGATTCAGAAATGAAGATACAATAGACTATAAGTTATTACACCAGGTTTCAAGGTCCAACCCTAACAATAAGATACTTCTTCTTACAGCAACACCTTTCAACAATGATCCAAAGGACGTTTTTGCATTACTGAAATTATTTCAGACGCCAGGGCAATCAACCATAAGATCAATTGACAATCTCAGCTTAAGATATCGAATGCTGATTCAGAGGTATAAAAAACTTAGAAAAAATATGGCAAAAGGATTAGAACAAATAAAAATTGATAGAGAGGCAAATATGATCGCTGCTGAGCAAAGAAGGTTGATAGAAACTATAGTACTAAGAAGATCTCGATTGGATCTGGACCATATAACTAGGTATAGAAAAGATCTGGAAAGACAGAATATAAGTTTTCCTGAAATTAAGGGTCCTGATCTTCTTGAATATGACCTTGGAGAACTTCAGGATTTATATATTGAAACACTTGATTTAATAACTAGACCAGATAATGAAGGATTAATTGGTGCAAGATATAAACCTGCAACATATCTAACTGAAGATGGAAGGAAAGAATTTATTAAGAAATACAAGGAAGATTTAGATGATAGAGATCTTAGAACTGCTCAGATAAACCTGGCTAATTTTATGAAGAGACTACTTGTGATGCGTTTTGAAAGTTCAAAATATGCATTTAAGTCGACTCTAGAAAGCATGATTAAGTCTAATAAAATGATTGAAGAGTGGTGGTTTAAAATACAAAAAGTTCCAATAATGAAAAAAGGAACCTTGTCCGATCCTAGGGATTACAACTTAGAAGATGGTGAAGACTCCAATAATTTTAAAGAAGATATCGAGCTATTAAAAGAGAGGAAAAGATTACTTGAGATTGACGTGAATTTGATGGATCCTCAGTTCATTGAACATGTTCGCCATGATTCAGAATTTTTAGAAAAAATATATTCTAATTGGTTTAAAAATGAAGATCTTGAAAATATAGACCCAAAAATAGATGAGCTGAAAGAAAATATAGATGATTTTATTAAAACCAATCCTAATAAAAAAATTGTAATATTTTCAACTTATAAAGATACAGTAGATTATCTTAATAATGAACTTTTGAAAAGAGGAAGAAAGCGTATTTTTAAATATTCTTCCGCTGACTCATCAGTTTCGTCTAAGAAGACAATTCGAAGAAACTTTGACGCTTCAATAAAAGAAGTAGAACAAGATGATAAATATGATGTTTTAATATCGACCGATGCCCTTAGCGAAGGCTTTAATTTACACAGAGCTGGGATTATTATAAATTATGATATACCCTATAATCCTACTAGAGTTATTCAAAGAATAGGAAGAATTAATCGTATCAATAAAAAAGTCTTTAATGAAATTGAGATCTATAACTGTTTTCCTACACATATTGGAGAATCAGAAGTAAGAATAAAAACAATATCTACTCTAAAGATAAAGTTAATTAATGCTGTAGTTGGTAGTGATACGAAAACCCTTACTAAAGATGAAGAATTACTAAGCTTCTTTAAAGATGAATTAAAAAAAGCTGAGGAAGAAAATGAACGATTATCATGGGATGCTATACATAGGGAAATATATGAAAAAAATATTCAAAATAAAGAATTATTTAACGAAATATTGGAGCTACCTCATAGAGCTAGGATTAAGAGATTTAATTCAGAGGAAGATGCTGTTGTGGTCTTTGGTAAAAAAGGAGATCATAGCATATTTACCTATGGTAAGTATCCTGAAGACTCAGGAGTAATTTCTACTGAAGAAGCTTTAAAGTATTTTTCTGCAAAGGCCGATGAAGAAGGCTCCATAGTTGATGAAAACTTTTCAGATGTTTTTATTGTGGCTAAAAACAAATTATTTGCTAAACATGAGCTTCCAAAAATTCAAGGAAGAAGAGCCAACGCTATAAGAAATCTAAAAGCAATTGGTAATACTATACATCAAGCAAAAGATTATTGTGAAGATATTGTCAGTATTATCAAAGATTTAGATGATATTAGCGATGGAGCATTAAAGGATATATCAAGGCTAAATTTAAGAAATGTTGAAGATGCTTTAAATCAAATAAAGAATATTGTTCCGGAAGCCTTTATTAATAATATACAAAAAAGAGTAAAAAGAAACGAAAATGAAAAGGAGCTCTTGTTATTTGCTGAACAATTAAAAAAATGATGCAGTTAAACGAAAAATATAATAGAAATCAATTTATTGAATTTTTAAATTTTTTTATACCTGATTTTATTAAAGACATTAGAAAAGTAGATGTAAGTAATTTTAAAACTCTTCAAAGTGGTAAATATTTAGGTAAAAATGAAAAATTCGATTTACAGGTATTTGAACTAGAGCATAAAGTTAGCCCAGGATCAAAAGTAGCACTGGCTTCTGACGGATTTAGGGTTATGAGAGATAGTTCTTCTTTTCAGTCTTTGGTATCTTATTACAATCCAGGTGTTGATGAATGGCGATTATCGTTAATGATGGCAACTCCTAAAATAAATGAAGAAGGAAAAGTAGTCACAATTTTATCAAATCCTAGAAGATACTCCTATGCTTTAGGTTCAAGAGCAAAAGTAAATACACCTTATAATTTCTTAATTAAGAAAGGAAAAGTTAAAAGTTATGATGAATTAAAAGAAAGATTTTCAGTGGAGGTAGTAAATAAAGAATTTTATAGAGAAATCGCAAAATTATATACAGAACTAGTTGGTGGGATTAGAGAAAATGGAAAAAATAAAATAGAATATCCTGGATTAATTAAACTTCCTTTAACATTAAGAGATGATACACTTAATCACGAATTTGCTGTAAGACTTATTGGTAGAGTAATTTTTTGTTGGTTTCTGAGAGAGAAAAAAAGCGATAAAGGTATTCCGCTTATTTCAGAAGAAATATTATCACTCAGAGCAATTAAAGAAAATCCCAATTATTATCATAATATATTAGAGCCTTTATTTTTTGAAATACTTAATAAACCAATGAAAGAAAGAAAGGATAAATATACTGAGGGTCTTTATAGTTTAATACCGTATTTAAATGGAGGTTTATTTACTCCAAATATTGATGATTTTTATAATGCGAATGGTCCAGAGAAAACAAATAAAGTTAGTGAAGCAATTGTTCCCGATAAATGGCTTTTATCTTTATTTGAAGTTTTAGAACAATATAATTTTACCATTGATGAAAATACTACAATGGATGTAGATCTTTCCATTGATCCAGAAATGCTTGGTAGAATATTTGAAAATCTACTTGCTGAAATTAATCCAGAAATTGGAGAAACAGTTAGAAAGAGTACAGGTAGTTTTTATACCCCAAGAGAAATTGTTGATTACATGATTGATGACAGTCTTTTTTATTATTTTAAATCAAAAATTGATATTGATGAAAAGAAGCTTAGATCTCTGATTACGTATGATTTAAATGATGATCTAGAGAACCCAATTGAAGATAGTTATAAAGTTAAACTAATCAAAATGATAAATGATCTTAAGTTATTAGACTCTGCATGTGGTTCTGGGGCATTTCCAATTGGGACACTACAAAAGATTTTATATGTTCTTCAAATTTTAGACCCAGAAGGAAAGTTATGGTTTGAAGAACAAATATCTGATGTACCACCTGAAGTAAAAAGATTAATTGAAAAAGAATTTAATAATAAGAATTTAAATTATGTGCGTAAACTTGGAATTATTAGAAATAGTATTTTTGGGATTGATATTCAATCTATCGCTACAGAAATTTCACGACTTAGATGTTTTCTAACTTTAATAGTTGATGAATTAGTCAATGACCAGGAAGATAATAGAGGAATAGAGCCTCTACCAAACTTAGATTTTAAATTTGTAACAGCAAATACTTTAATTGGACTTAGCAGTTTAAATAAGGGGAAACAACAAATTGGTCTTTTTGAAGATATAGATGGTATTAATAATTTAAAAGAACTTAGGGATATGTTCTTTAGTGCATCAGGTAATGAAAGAGAGCAAATCAAACTTAAATTTATTTATGTCCAAAATAAAATGTTTCAGAAGTTGATTCAAGACGGAAATAAAGACCATGCAGACCTCACGACGCAATTAACCACTTGGGAGCCCTTTTCAAATAAACCTTCTTCATGGTTTGATTCTGAGTGGATGTTTGGAGTAAAAAATGGTTTTGACATTGTTATTGGAAATCCTCCTTATGATGTATATGAAGGACACAAAGCTGGTGAAATTGAAACCTTAAGAAAAATATCAATATATGAAAAAGCTTTTGGAGGCAAGCTTAATGCATACAAACTATTTTTGGCAAAATCATCGGAACTTCTTAGAGAAAACGGAATATTATGTAAGATATTTCAAAATTCATTTATTGCAGATAAATCTGCAAAATTATTAAGAAAATATTTCATAGAAAACCAACAAATCATTAGAATAGACTCATTTCCAGAAAGAGATAACATTCAAAAAAGAATGTTTGAGGGAGTTAAAATGAGTGTTTGTATTCTACTAAGTAGAAAAAAGAATATTAGTAACAAGCAGTTTATTTTAAATATTTGGTCTGATAGATATATGAGTTCTAAAAAAAGTAGTATTTTATCTATGATGGATTTATTAATTTTTGATTCTGAAAGTTATACAATACCAATGGTGGCTCAGAATGAATTAGAATTATTGAGAAAAGTTTCAGGAAATCCAAGGTTAGAGAAAATAGCATTGTGTTTCCAAGGTGAAATTAATATGACCAAACATAAATATCTGTTCAGGAAAGAATCAAAGAATAATGCTGAATTATTAAAAGGAGCAGGGATTCAAAGATGGTATTTAACAAAAAATATGAGCCAAGGAGAAATTGAATATTTAGATTGGCGTAAATATCAGAAAGATAATCATGGTTCTAAATCCAAACATCATAATGAAGAAAGAATAGTTACCCAAGGAATTACTGGAGTAAATGAAAAAATAAGAATCAAGTGCACGATAATTAATAAGGGAATTTACTGTGCACATTCAGTAAATTATATAATATTAAAAAATCAAGAAATTGATAAAAAATATTTATTAGCATTACTTAATTCCAAATTATTGAATTGGTACTTTTCTATCTTTAGCACAAATAGTAATGTAAATAGCTATGAGATTAGTAGATTACCTATTTTAATATCAAATAATCAAGAAGAATATATAAACATTGTTAAAAAAATATTTGATTTAATGAAATACAGAAAATCTCAAGAAGAAATAAAAATAACACTGAAAGTCTTAGGATATGAGAGGCTGATAGATCGGCTTATTTATAAACTATTTGATTTAACACAAGAAGAGATTGAAATAGTAGAGAAATACTATAGCAATTAAACTTACCTAAGCCTAATATAATAACTGTGGAAGCTTTTATTTACCCCTTACAAACACTTTAATTCAAAATGAAATCAAACACAATTAAATAGTTTTTAAAAGTCAAAACCAATAAAAAGGGCTTAAGGGAATAATTGTTGTTTAGGCAACATCATGGTATATTTATACAAATGGTTGAATTATAACTTTTAATTTAAAAGGCAGTGCCTGTAAAAAACTTATATGAAAAAAAGAAAAATAATCAACATAGTTCTAATAATAATTATAGTAATTGGCATATTTCTTGTAATTAAATTCGACCTGGTTGGAAAGATAGAAAGTAAGATTCAACAACAGAAAGTGAAAAAGGAGGCTTCAGCCAAGACTGATGAATCTGAATTAATTAAGGAAACATTTATAGACAAAGATGGTAATGAAGTAGTGGTTGAGATGATAAAGATAGTTGTAAAAGATGAGGAAACAGGTGAGGAAGTAGTGATGTATGAAGATACAGCAGAACCTAAAATAATACATGATCATTTGTATAAGGGAACAGTAGAAAAAATTGAGGATAACAAAGTTTATTTTACAGTAGATAAGGAATCCAAAGATGGAAGTTATTTTTGTGAAGATGTCAAAGATTACCAGATTATTTTTGACCTTGGTAGCTATAACACGGAAGTCGATACAAGTGTGGAATATTTCGTCTGTGACCATATAAACTTAGATTTTAAAGACTTAGGCAATATAGAAGATATAGAAACATTAATAGGAAAATATATAAGGGTACAGGATAGCAAATACGAGGACTTCTATACCGGGGAAGAATATAAAGTGCTTAACTTCTTTACGGAGTAGGAAGTATTTATTATGAGACCTGTAAGACCAGCCAAACTAAAAGTATTTACGTTTTTAATTATATTCATATTGGCAGTTTTTATATTGCCTGGGGATCTAGCCGCAGAGATACAAAAGTTTTGGGTAGATACTTCTCACTGGGAAACTAGACCTACTGAATATATAGAAGGAGGCTATTGGCAAGTAACTCCAAGGAAGGAATGGATAGATACTTCCTATAAAGTAGAGCAGGGATACTGGAAAGATGTGCAGCAGAGAAAATGGGTAGATACTTCCTATACAGTATCTCAAGGGTACTGGGAAGACCATACTTACAGGGTATGGGTTACAAGCGGCTACTGGAATTACTATACTGCACAAAGGTGGATAGATACTTCTCACTGGGAAACAAGGTACAGGTATGTAGACGAATGGGTGCCTACAAATAAGGTATTTATATACGGAACTGATAGCTACGGCTGGGGTGTTTACTCATATTTTGCTAAATATAAAGGATACTATTCGGGAGTAATTAATGGAAAAAGATATAAGTATTATAAATATGTAATAGATTACAGGCCGCACTATGGCGGCAGAATTTATGCAATTAGATACGTATGTAACTATGTCCTGGAAAGTGTACGAGAATCTTATAAGGTATGGGTAAGTTCCGGATACTGGCAGAGTTATACTGGTTCTTATTATGTTGATACTTCCCACTGGGAAACCAGAACTACTAGAAGATGGGTGGATACTTCCTATACTGTAACTCAAGGTTATTGGGAATATTATACTACTAGAGTCTGGGTTGATACTTCCTATACAGTATCCCAGGGGTACTGGCATTACTATACCACCAATGATTGGATAGATACCTCTCATTGGGAATATGAAGATATATGGGTGGAAGAAGGACACTGGGTTGAAGCGGATATAAACCTTGAAGGTAGAGTCCTGCATACACTTAAGTGGGATAAAAATAGAATAAATTATAACTTGTCTAAGACTGGGAGTGAGGATAACCCGAGGGCATATAAGGTGTTCTTTAATGGTGAGAAGTTTATATTAAATGCTTATGCTACAGGGGATTTTGAACCGGATTCAGTGTATGTGGAACTGATGGGTACAGAATTTGAAACCGATCTTACCCATTCTTCTGGCAGTAGGTGGGAAGGGTATATCTGGGATGAGTCTTTTATCAACTTGCATGATATAGAGTGCACATTTAAATTTGTAGCTTATTATGGAAATGGGGTAGAGATTGAAGATGAGGTAACAGTTTATATTGTAAGGGATTTTTATTGGTTACTACACAGGGGATTTTAGTTATATGCAGTAAATCCAGAGTTATTATAAAAGAGATTCCAATCAAATAGGGGCACCGATTTTCTATTCTGATTGTAAAGAGCGAATCAAAATTGTATATTATTTTAAAGCGTATTAAGTTTAATTCATTTTTAAAATAATGAATAATGGGAAAATTACATATTTTTTTGTTGATGAATCTGGTGATCCGAAATTTTTCAATAAATATGGAAAAAATATTGTTGGTACTGAAGGTTGTTCAAAAATATTGATATTAGGATTGATCAGAACATTCTACCCAAACAATATAAGAAAAGAAATAGCAAAATTGCTTAAAAGTATATCTAAAGATGAATATTTGCAAGCAATACCATCAGTTAACAAGACAATTACTAAAGGATTTCATGCAAAAGACGATGCTCCAGAAGTTAGGGAAAAATTTTATAAACTCATTAAAGGATTTAATTTTAAAGCAGAATTTTTCGTAGCTAGAAAAGATGAAAAAACATTTTTAAAAAGGCATAAAGGTAGGGAAAATATCTTTTATGACGAAATGATAATAAAATTATTTCAAAATAAGTTACATAAAACTAAAAAAAATAAAATATACTTTGCAATTCGTGGTAACAAGAAAAGGCAAATTCCTCTAGAGGAGGCAATAAATACAGCAAAATTATCTTTTGAAAAAAAGTGGGATAAAGAAGTTGATTCTGATTGTGAGATAATCCCCCAGAGTCCTATTGGAGAACCTTGTTTGCAAGTTACTGATTATATGAATTGGGCTATATATAGGGCTTTTACAAAAGCAGAAGAACGCTATTTTAATTATGTAAAAGAAAAAGTGAGTCTTATTGTTGATATTTATGATTTTAAAAAATATCCAAATAATTTTTATAATAAACGCAATAAATTTACTGTAAAAAAAATAAGCCCTTTATAACTAGGTTGGTAAACCAACTCACGGCATGAAGCCGACTTTCGTATATAAAAGACTTATCATTATATTATAATTTAAATATAAAAAAGTCAATTTATTTATTTCTTAATACTAATATATAAAAATTTTTCAATTTTTATAGATCTAATCAATATCTGGTTCGAAATTTCGCAAGGTGGGCCTGCTAGTTGGTTCTTATAATATCCTACCAAATCTTACATTTTTATAATACATATCTTAGCCTAACAACTAATAAATTCTTTTAGATGAAACTAGATGGCTTCAGGGTTCTTAGGATAATATTTTATAAATTCCTCTTCTTTATTTTCAAACCTCGAGTTGCTATTGTCAACTAACTCCCTTGCAAAATCAAGAACATCATCGGTTACTTCTGGATTGTCCATAAGAAGTTCTACTAACTTCTCAATTCTATATTCCAGGAAATATTCTGGAGGGATTTTCAAGCCTTGAGCAATTTTTTTAATGGTTTCTACAGGTGGGTGCCCTTTTCTTTTCTTAAGAACACAGAAATAACTAAAACTAAAATTGGTTTTGGCTGCTAATTTCCTATGGATTATATCTTTTTTATCCATTATTTCCTTTAAGGCTCTAGGAAAAGTTTTAATACAGTGTTTCATAACTCGTTTTTTTAGTTTTATTCATATGGCTATTAATTTTTGCTTTACTTATTATTTACAAAAGTATTATATAAGTATTTACTATAACAATTTTATAAGATATGACAAAAGGGTAAAGTTAACAGTTTTGTAAACTGAGCTGTAAGATAATACTGAACTTATATATAAATTTTTCGGTTATAATTTAAGGCTGCACGTGGCTATTATGGCTTTATACTATATCCAATTAAAAAGATAATTTGTAAATTATTAGCTATTAAAATTAGAATAAGAGCTTAGGTTCTGTAGTACATATTGTTGAATAAGCAACATTATGTTATTATTTAATATCTTTTATATGATTTGTAATAGAAATAGATGGAAATAAAGTGTCCGATAAAAATATTCATTAATAGGTGTTTCCAATGGATGATAGTAATAATAGAATAATCAGAATCTATAATGAAAAAAGAAATAATGATGATATATTTATTGATGTTTATGAGTTAATACTTACAAAATTAGATATTAAATCATTGGTAAAAGATACTTAATTATATATAATAAAATAAAATATCATTTTAAAAATATCAGCAATGAATAAAGTAGAAAAAGTTGCCTGCTATGTAAGGGTATCAAGTAATAAACAGGCTAAAGATGATAAGTACAGTATACCTGAACAAATTAATATACTGGAAAATATATGTGAGAGAAATAACTGGGATTACGATCTTTACAAAGATCTTGGGATTTCTGGCGAAACCATAAAGGAAAGACCCCAGCTTAAAGAGTTGCTCAAAGGTTGCAGCAATGGTTTATACAGCAGAGTTCTTGTGGTAGACCAGGACAGATTATCAAGAAGCGTTAAAGACCTGCAGGTATTAAAAGAAGTATTTCAATACAATAATGTAAAGCTCATGCTTCAAAATACTGTATTGGACCTTAACAATAAAG
>Ga0307430_1000441_pt1 | contig 36216 bp, 36 predicted proteins | sample SalMarWE160130MG_FD_202159 | JGI IMG/M metagenome (GOLD analysis project Ga0307430, IMG submission 202159) | Salt marsh sediment microbial communities from the Plum Island Ecosystem LTER, Massachusetts, United States - WE1603-130 | ecosystem: Environmental > Aquatic > Marine > Intertidal zone >...
AGATTCTAAAAGATATTATATTTTTCTTTATTGGATTTATTGCACAAAGCTTAAAAAAGGCAAAGAAATCATATGATTTTGCATAATAAAATGACTGGAAAATATTTTTTCAGTAAACTCTAATTAACAAAACGGAGTAATAAAAATATAAACGCGCACGCGCTCATATAACTTATAAATCTCAATATCTGTTTAATAATAAGAAATTCACTAAAATCAAAATAATTGAGCAGCGTGCCATTAATAATCACCATAGTGAAACTTAAGCTTACCAGAATAAACTTACTCAAAGCTTTATCTTTATTGCGCAAGCGGAGCACAAACGCAAAAAACACGGTAGTTATCCCTACAGTGTAAGAGAGGATATAGTAAAAAAAAATAAAGTCTTTGAGCATTAATTACAAATCCTTATTTCCGATATACACGTGTCGTTATATGCAGTACCCGGATAAACAGAAAGTATCTCAATGGCAATAAATAATGCGCGCCATTGTTTTATTTTCTGAAAATCAGGTAATAAGAGGGGTTGAAAGCTGTTTTTGTCTTCCAGCAATACCTTTCTTTTCCCAAGCACAATAAGATTACGAAAAGTTACCGCATACTGGTTCGCAGCACCATCAAGCGCTTCAAGTACATACACATTTGCTTCTTTAGGTCGATTGTTTTTATAAAACAACTCTGCGGAGCGGCCGTAACCGGTCCAAATTTCGACCGGTGTGGAGATTTCTTCTATATAAATTAACACTATTTCACACGTCCCCGGCCCTGCTTTGCCTTCCGTCCAGCATGTCCTGGTATTGGAATCCGCTGCCTTCCGAGGAGAATACATCTCCAGCCAACTCAGGTAGGTATCATACGTGCGGAGCTCTTGTGTATCATCATGGAATTCAAACGGCGCCTCTGCTTCATATCTGGGCATTAGAGAGGGTTTGGGTGGCGGTGAACCTTCGGCTGCTAACATTGATGTAGCCATTATGCACTCGCCGGCGATAAAAGGGTCGATACCTTCTATTGCTACAAAATGCTTTTTTCCTTCGTATGTTATAAAATTATCTTCCTTTTCAGTACCATAAAATGCAATACGATATAATTCCTGGTTTCCTTGGTTTTTCATTGAGTTTTGAGCAAAAAAAATAAAAACATTTAATCCGAAAGCACATAACGTCAATAATATCTTCACTAATTTTTTTATTTGCATACATCCATCTCTATTAAAAAAATTCTCTAAGGCAGCTCCGGCGTAAGCATAATACCCTTTTTCCAGGCATCAAGATATGGTCCGGGCCAGACCTGTCCGCGTCTGGTTTCCCAATCATCGGAAGTTGTAGGCGCTGAGATGCCGAAATGCACGTGAGGCGGAGTATAGCGCGCGTTTCCCGATTTGCCCACGTAACCGATAATCTGCCCCGCCTTTATATGGAGACCCAGTTTTATCCCATGTACTAATCGAGAGAGATGCGCGATATAATAGCGGATATCATCGTCTCCGCGCAGGGCCAGGGCAATGCCTCCCCGTGTTGCCGGATCATCCTGATAAGGATCCCAGATATCCTCTGCGGAAATCCATTCTATAATACCGTCGGTTACCGCAATAATGGGGGTGCCGAAGGGAGCAAAAATATCACTGGCCGGATAGTCATGGTGATCCCCTTGTTTATGTCCCGTATAGTTACAGTATTCGGGAGGCTGTACCGGAAAATAGTACATGAATTCTTTCTCTCCCGAAGGCACTTTTTTGGCAATATAACCGGCTACCTGTTTACCCTGTTCCACATCACCCGCACATTGAACATAACCTATGGAATAAAATGTGTAGCCTAACAAAAAGACAAGGATTAAACAGAGCATGCTTCCTATTATTATAATTATATGATAGATATGTTTTATTCCAGACTCCTTATTACACCGGACAATTCTTTAATTTATACCTTACAATGTTGATAATTATAGCTCAAAACTGATAATTTTTTAATAACCAAGCCAAAAAAACTAACTTATCCACGAAGTTACAGCAATTCTCATTTTAATAAATGAGAATTGACTTGTTAGTATATTGGCGCCGGCGATTCTCATTTTGCACGATTATATTAGCAATTTATTATGTTTATATATACTTTATTAAGCATATATTGTACAAAATGAGAATCACTGACGAAGTTTGAAAATGCATTGACAAATTACTCCTTTGCCAGTATGGTTCCCTATACTATGCAGAAGTATATAATTGATGGCAACTATCCTCTTAAAGGAAAAATCAAAGCCAGCGGCAATAAAAATGCCGCACTCCCCTGCTTGGCCGCTACGCTGCTCACTACACAACCGGTAATCTTAAAAAATTTACCTGAAATAGAAGATGTATACGTAATGCTGGAAATCTTACAGCAGCTGGGAGCTACGGTACAGAAACTGGCGGATAATGAATACAAAATCTCGGTTACGGATATTAAAAGCGATGAGCTCCCGGGTGAAGAGGCAAAAAAAGTACGCGCTTCAATATTGTTTGCAGGACCACTGCTGGCCAGAAAGGGCAAAGTAATCTTACCGCCCCCGGGCGGAGATATTATCGGCCGCAGGAGACTGGACACACATTTTCTGGCATTGAAGGAATTAGGTGCCCGGGTAGAAATCGACGGATTTTTTATTCTTCAAGCAAACAAACTTGTGGGTCAGGATATTTTTCTGGATGAAGCCTCGGTAACCGCTACGGAAAACACTATTATGGCCTCGGTACTGGCCGAAGGCGAAACCGTGATCCGCAACGCTGCTTCCGAACCCCACGTACAGGATCTCTGTAAAATGCTCAACAGCATGGGTGCTAAAATAAACGGCATCGGCTCGAACATACTTCATATTCAGGGCGTAAAAAAATTGCACGGTACGGAGTTCAAAATCAGTACGGACTATATGGAAGTGGGCTCGTTTATCGGTTTGGCGGCGGTAACCCGCAGCGAAATTGAAATCCAGGACGCTTCGCCCGAAAACTTGCGTATGACAAAACTCGCCTTTGCCAAGCTCGGTATTTTTTGGGAAACCGATGGCTCGACTATCCGTATTCCGGCAGGACAGGAATTAAAAGTCTTTCTGGATTTGGGAGGAATGCTGCCAAAAATAGATGATGCGCCCTGGCCCGGATTTCCGCCCGACCTGATTAGTATTGCGGTAGTAGTGGCCACCCAAGTAAAGGGCACCATCCTTATTCATGAGAAGATGTTTGAATCGCGTATGTTTTTTGTGGACAAGCTTATTGGCATGGGAGCGCGTATTATCCTCTGCGATCCACACCGGGCTGTAGTCTGCGGACCAACCCGTCTTACGGGCTCCGAACTGGTATCACCGGATGTGAGAGCGGGCATGGCAATGGTAATAGCCGCACTGTGTGCGGAGGGAAGAAGTACCATCCATAACGTCTATCAGATTGAACGCGGTTATGAAAAACTGGCTGAAAGATTAAAAATGCTGGGAGCAAAAATCAGAACGGTAAAGGATTAACTTCCCGCCTGCTTATACAAGCGTCTGCTAATGTTAAAAAAAAGTACAGTTATAACAAAAATGTGTGCGGCAAGGAGTATTAATACGGTAAATACCCCGCCAAATGAGAAATAGATAAAACCTGTTATTATTTTATAGAGATAAATCACCATATCCACAATAAAAAGCGCTATGAACGGAATAATAGGTAAAAAGAGGTACAGAATCCTCGGAGGATTGGTAATATAGTCCGCACTCTGAGTTATGGCAATTCGCGCACAAAGCAGTGAAAAAACAAGCAGCAGAATGGGCAGTGATATCTTTAACAGCAGCTCCAAAAAAAGGACCCTTTGGTAGTTGGCATAATCTGTTAAAATTCCCATGGTTTTAACTACCTGCCAGATACTCATGACCTGCAAATCAGCGGCAGTTATTTTATAATATGCAAAATCTAAGGGATCTACGTTCAACTTAATGCCTTTGAGTTTATCTACCGGCGGAACACCTCTTAAATACTGCGGAACGGCCTGCTGTGAACTATCTTCCCTGTGGATACCGTTAATATTGATATAGTTGTTTTTAAGTTTTCCATACGGAACAATATAATGATAGAGGATCGTCCCCTGTTTAAGAAATCCGCATACTTCAATATTCCTGAAAAAGATTCCGTTCTCTACTCTTACCATACTGTCAATCGAAATAATCTCCCTGGTACTCTCATCCTTACTGTTTAAAAAAACAAAATAATTTTCACTCATTGCGGGAAGCGATAAAATGAGTTCGGCTTCATCGCTAAAAAACGATATATCGGGCAGTTTTTGAATAATACTGCTAAGATAAAACTCAATATACGGATCGTGCGGATATTGCTTATCCAAGGTTTTAAAAATGTAATACGCCTGGATAAAATCTTCTCGAGCATAAGCATCATACCCCCTGCGCTTCTCGCTGATCAGGTAACGGGCTTTTTCAATTGCAGGATCAACAATGCCGGCGGAAATCTCCTCCCAGGCAATATTAGAAATCCACATAGCACGCTTGTTACTGCTGTCAAGAGTTAACACACTTTCCGCATAAGAATAGGCGCTCACATAATCCTTGTCTGCAAAAAATGCATTCTCTGCTTTTTGCAGCAAGACCTGAACATCCTCGGCATCAAAGAGTGTGGTTTGGGTATCGTTTGTTTTTAACTGCTCATATACATGCAGCTCCTCCGGAGAAAGATTATTCATGATGTTCAGTTTTTCATTAATTTTATCCGGATTGTTTTTATCGATGGCAAGAGAAAAATCAATATACACTAAAGCGGTTTTATAATCTCCGGAAGCTCTCTTTTGCGCCGCCTGCTTGTAGAGCTCATTAGACAATCCGCTCGTAGAGCGCAGATTTTCCGCATGTGAGCGAACCAGCGGATATAATATCTCATGAGTGAAAATATAAAGGCAGGTAATTACTATTAATGTAAGTATTAGAGTAGACATAAATTTTGGCAGTGCCCTTTTTTGCAGGCGCATATTACTGCGTGCAAATAATGAAAACGCAATGAGCATACCTGAACAATGCACGGCAATAAAATAATTAATAAACTGCACGAAGGAGCTGGCCCATATATAACTCCAAAAAAAAGCATCAATTATTTCCGTCCTGTCAAGTGAAAAGAACAGCCAGAGAAAGATAAAAACAAAACAGAGAAGATAAATTCCGACTATAACCGGAAACGGTGTGGAAACATTCATCCTATACACTTAAGCTTTTCCTTCTATATTGAGTTTGTGGAAGGAGCACAAAATCCAGCAAGAAAAAAGTAACTGCAAGTATTAGTAATATTACACTCGGCAGTATATTGAGTAAAAAGTTCTTACCCATAAATTTTTCTAATTCCGGGATCATTGTGTAAACCACAAAGTTGTTAAACATAAAAACCAGCAGTAAAACAAAGATATAAAGAAAGGCATTAAACAGAGGCCAGCGTGTGAGCCGCATAAAAAAACCGGCTGTCAGCATTAAAAAGAGGATAGCCAGCGAAAATAAATAAAACTCCGCCCTTTTTGAATTATACAAATCATTTAAGGTAGCCCCCAACTTTTCATAGTGTGAAATTAAGAGAGCAATTACTCCCTCGGCTGTAAAGAGCGACGACAACGGTGGCTGCGCGCTCAATGTAAACTGCGCCGAGGCGGGATTAGACGCATTAAGCACTACCAAATTCCCCGATACTGATAGCAAGCCCGTCTTGTAGAAAGCTATATCGGGAGCAGTGGGATTATTGTTAATTATTACGATATTTTCAAGCCGGGATCCGTCCGACGCTTCAAAATACAGAGTAGATTCCTGAAAAGCTATTAATTTTTGAGGAGCAACAATATCCTGGGACTCCGACACCTTTCCGCTGTGGGGCAGATCTCCTTTAGCATAGTTGGTATTTATAAAATCATACCCAAGCAGGAAAATTAGCAGAGAACACGTCATAATAAGAAAAAAAGAGGCAAAACGCAGGCCGGGTTTTCTCTGCAGCCTGACGAGTAAAAAAAAGTTGGTTAAAAAAAGAGCAAAAACAAACATCGTAGCTACCGCATGCGGGATAAGCCCTATGATAAGGTCCTGAGATAGAGCGGGTAAAAGAGAGGCCTGGGCACCCGCCGTATAAATAATATTAAACACACATAACACACTTAGGGCTGCGGCAAAGACCACTATATATACTATGGGAAAAAGGATCGTATCCTTCACTGTATGAGATATTAGCATGCGAGGTAACTGATTTCAAGATAAAAAAATGCCGATATAGATATTAAAAGTTAGCTAAATCTCTCTTAAGAAGTGGGTTTACTTTCTTTAATCTTTATTGTATTCTAACGATTGCATTGAAAAGATATATTACTTTTATTCAAAATAACAAGACGATTATATTACCCTTTATCTACTTAAGTATACTTATTTTGGGTGTATTCGTTTTTAATCTCTTTGTTGTCGATTATATCGAAGGTTTTAAAGTGTACGTGGATAAAAAAGAAATCGCTCTGGTAAAGGATTACGAAGTAATCCATTCAATCCTGGCATCATTGGAACAAGAAATTGAAAGCCAGCACGATTTGGATATTGTTTTTGATGAGTATTTGCTTAAATACCAGAAAACAGAAAGCACTCTCGATAATTTTACCAGCCTTACCCGCCTGGAACAGAGCTTAAAAGAGAATGTCACCTATAAATGCAAATGCTGGACTTTAGTGATTGCGGGAAAAGAGGCGGTCTATTTAAAAGAAAAAGAAAATGTTGAAAAATTAATCAAAGACTTGCGCAATTACTATATTCCCGTAGCCGGTAATAATGAAAAAATAGATATCAGGGATGTTAAAATTCCTGAAACCTTTACCGTCGAACCGGCTCATACCTATTATCCTGAAATCTTATCTGACGAAGATGCTTTTACCTTTCTTTTGGAAGGCACAAAGGAGAAAGTTACCTATAAAGTACAAAGCGGTGATAACTTCTATTCGATTGCTCGCGATTTCCGTTTGGATCCCTCTACCCTGACAGATGCCAACCCAGCTATCAATCCTCGGCAGATAAAAGTCGGGGACACAATAAATCTTAGCATGTCCAAACCCCTGCTCAACGTAGAAATCAGTTATCAGCATGTATATGAGGAAATAATCCCCGCTCCTATTATTGTCAAAAGAGATAACACTATGCTGCGTACGCAGACCGTTGTGGAAGAACCCGGTGAGTCGGGTAACAAACGTGTATTCGCGGAAATTGTACTCAATAACGGGTTTATAAAAACCCGGAGAGTCTCGATGGAAGAAATCTTAAAAATACCGAAACTGCGCATCTTAAAACAGGGCACCCAGCGTACCCCGGATGATATTTTGGTGTCTTCGGCATTCCTGCCGCCGGGCATCGGTATTATTACCTCAAGATACGGTGTCAGACGCTGGAATAAAGTCCACACGGGTATCGATGTGGCTGTAGGTACGGGCACCACTGTAATGGCTTATAGAGCGGGAACAATTAAATATGCGGGTTGGAATCCCTGGGGATATGGCAACCTGGTAATTATAGATCATGGTAACGGCATAGAAACCTACTATGCACACAACAGCGTCATAAAAGTGGAAGTCGGGCAGAGTGTTTCCAAAGGACAGGTAATTGCCCTTTCCGGCAATACCGGTATCAGTACCGGTCCGCACGTACATTTTGAAGTAAGGGTTAACGGCCAGCATATAAATCCGCTTCCTTTTTTAAGAGGACAGTAGCACGCTAAATATTCTTGCCTGAGGTTGCGGGAACAAACTGTCCGAATTTTATACCCCGCGTACTAATCAGAGTGTTGGACAACAGTTTAATCTCTTTAGCCTTTCCTTTTAACAAAATTACTTCCAGACAGTTATGTTCATCCAGATGCACATGAAGCGTAGAGACAACTTTAGCAAAATCTTTATGTTGAATATGCGTCACTTTCTTGGAAAGCTCATGCATGTGGTGGTTATAGACTATTATAACCACCCCCGCGGTTTCTACATCTTCTTCCAGCCATTCTTTTTTAATCAGTGCATCGCGGATAAGATCTCTGATCGCTTCGGAACGGTTGGAATAGCCTTGAGATAAAAGCAGTTCGTCAAATTGGACCAAGAGATTCTGCTCTAAAGAAACACCAAAACGTTTAAGCATAGAATAAATTACTATAGCATAATACCGGCAACTATACCAGAAAAATGGTGAATTCATACTTTTTTCCTATATGATTTAATTTGTCTTTGGCTGTAAAATAGATTATAATAATATAAAATCATATACAATGATGACAAGGAAAAAATTATGAAAAGAACTTGTGGTTTTTTAATTTTATGTATAATTCTATTTTTTTCCAGCTGTAAATCCACAGAAAACACAACCGTTGCAGATGAAGACTCTCTTTCTTCGGAAGTAAAAGAATACGAAAAGATTGACCAACTCATTTCAAGCAAAACCGATATCTATCTCCAATTTAAATCCATAAAATCATTCTACAGCAATTTCTTATTTAACGACTACAGTATTTTCGGAATCGAACTAAGCAATGAGCAGTTGGAAAGCATAAAAAAGAATACGGGTTTTAATATACTCAGTATTAAAGAACTGGAAAAACATGGATTTGCCACAACCATGCCTGTGGGCATAGCATTTATTGATTTCGCTATGGGCCTGCAGGTCGGCATGGGCTTTCAGGACAGTGATATTGAGTATGATAATATTATGGCCATGCTCATTCCGGCGACTGATACGCAAAAAGTAATCAACTGGTTTTTGGAAGTACAGAATCTTTCTATGGAAGAAGTGGAAAAAATTGAGGATAAAAACGTATACTTCTTACGCGGAAAAAACGATCAGTATTATGTAGTGAAAGCAACAAACAACTATGTTATCGTAGCCCAAAAAATAAGTATGTCCCCCATATTTGATACGGATGAAGAAGATCTTACCCAATTAAAGCAGAGCTATATCAACGCCATAGAGCCAAACCTGACTTTGGCGGATTACCGGCACTACACAGACGTGACCGCCAATCTCCGCCCGGACAACGATGCTTTTTTATATATAAATATGAAAACCCTGTTTAATAAACTGGCTCTAACGGAAGCGGCTGGCGGACCGGGAGAATTGTTTTTTAAAATGTTTACCGGCATGCTGGGATTAGGGTATACGGTAGACTATTCCGCTAAAGATCTTATCATAGATTCGGTGATGAATGTGGAATCGGATTCACTCTATCCTCTTATGTATAGTGATGTCATTGAAGATAAAGACATTATTTTCTGCTTAAAAGAAAAGCCTGTTTTTCTTAGCACTTATGCACTCAACATTCAGGCTTTTTATGAATATATGCTCAAAGGACTGGAAGAGAACAAGCTGGTAGATATAGATGATATCAAAGAAAAAATTCAACAACTCAACCAAATGCTCGATATGGATATTGAAAAGGATGTCATAGCAAATTTTGCCGGATCTTTAAATTTTGCCATTGCACCGCTGCATGAAGAATCAAAATTCCCACAGATGGTTGCCACTTTGAATCTAAGAGATCAAGATAAGCTTAAACCAGTTATCACCAAACTTGAGCCGCTGCTCCTTTCCGCCATTGCGCCGCAAGGAGGAGAAATTACGAAAGAAACAATAGCCGGTAATCCGGTTACAAAAATATCCACAAAAGATTTTGACCTTTACCTCGGAATTGCCAAAAATAATCTCATCATCTCAATCGGGAGAGAGATTTATGAGCAGATTGCTGCCGGTAGTCCTGACAGCGGATTTTTAAGGCTTATGCCGGAAAATGAAATTGGCGTACACCTAAAAAACGACCTTACCTGCATGTATCTCGATTTTCAATCAGTTTTGGAGCTTATACAGAATATTCCTGCTTTGAATAAGATTTTTGCAGAAACAAATGAATTTGGCCAGCAGATTAAGAATTTCTTAGGCGAACTTGAGTACATGTTTTCGTATAGTAATTTTGACGGAAAGTCATTAACCGGTTCTTTCGTAATAAAGACTAATTTTACGGCTTCCTTTATGCAGGGTATCATTGAATTCATCCATTTAATTTTTCGACTTGACAAATATTTCGTACCTCCGGATATAACATAGCTCATTTCCAAATCATATGTGGACTGTGTATTGCCTGCGGTGAAAAAGGGACTCAAAACAGTGCCTCCACAGCAGAACCGGGAGAGATTGTTTTTACTGCTAATGGAGAGGACTTTGTTCGCCAGGGTTTTACAGATAAAGACGGGTTGGTCATCCGCTTTGATAATGTATTCGTAAATATTTCCCATACCACTGCTTATGATCCTACGACTCAGCAGACTGTGGTCCTGGAAGGGGATTACTGGATTGATCTGGCTATAGGCGATGAAAATGCATTGCCTATAGAATTTGTTATCAAGAAGCAGGTAACGCCTGCCAACTACAAGTGTCTTAAATTTAAAATAAGCCGCGCCGGTAAGGATGAGTATAAGGATTTTTCAATTGTAATGATCGGAATCGCGCAAAAACAGGATCAACAGATTAATTTTATAATTAAACTCGATGAAGAGATGGAATACTACGGTAAAGAAGGCTCTGTGGGAGATGAGGTCAAAGGCCTTCTGCTGCCGGGCCAAAGCACTTCCGTTGAAATGACCTTTCATTTTGATCATATCTTTGGGGACATTGAAGCACCCCCGGATGATCATATCAACACAGGCTCTGTGGGATTTAACTACTTTTCTAGGTTTGCCCAAGGCAATAACTTAAACGTCACTCAACAAGAGCTCAAAAATTCTCCGGAATATTCCACACTTATAAAAGCCCTCCGGACATTAGGTCATTTGGGTGAAGGCCACTGCCATTGCTTAAATCAATCTTCAAAGGAATTTCTCGAATGAGAAGATATTTTTTCCTGCTGTTTTTATTTTTCTGCGCTCATCTTGTATGGTCACATGGAACTAAGACCGAGGTGTTCTATGACGGTCTGGTAGGTATTAAAGCCGCATTTGATGCAGGTCAGCCTATGGCGCATTGCAAAGTATTGATCTTCGCGCCGGGCAGTACAGATGTTGCTATCAACGCAATTACCGATGCCAACGGCATCGTGTGTTTTGCGCCGGATAAAGCCGGTACGTGGACAGTGCAAATCAGGGGACAAGACGGCCACGGAGCACGCGTAGATATTGATGTGGATGAATCCCTTCATGTAAATACAAAAACTTTACAGTCAAACGCTCAATTTTCCCCTGTACAAATAGCGGTAATGGTTGTCTGGGCTCTTCTGGCCACCGGCCTTTTAATTGTCAGTCGAGGGAAAAAATAGTGCATATTGCCGAAGGAATGCTGGGAATTGAAATCTGTATTTCAGGATACGCTGTGGCAGGCGGACTCACTGCTCTTGCTCTAAAAAAGGTTAAGCAGGAGCATGCGCTTAAAATATCGGTTATGGGCACCTGCTTTTTTGTCTCCTCACTTATCCATATCCCCATACCTCCTACCAGTATTCACCTCGCACTATTGGTCTTAATCGGGATAATACTCGGCCTGGAAGCAGTTTTGGCAATCGGAGTAGGATTGTTCTTTCAGGCGTTAATGTTTCAGCATGGCGGTCTTTCCACCTTAGGAGTAAATCTGTGTGTAATGGGTCTGCCGGCAGTGTGCTCTGCGTTACTTTTTAAACCGTTTATTAAGAAACGGCAAAAGCAAAAAAATTTATTAATAGTCATAGGCGGCATATTAGCTGCGTTGAGTATCGTTCTGGCTACAGCGCTGATGGCTCTGGTACTGATTGCAGCAGGAAATGAATTTTCTGTTTTAGCCGTACTGTTTTCCTTACCTCAGGGGATATTGGCCCTCATTGAAGCAGTGATTACCGGCCTAGTACTCAAATCGCTGTTGAAGATAAAACCGGAATTGATCAATGGCTTCGAAAAATGACGTTAGAAATACCCTTATATAAAGAAACTCTGCTCAGTCGTTGGGATGCCCGTTTAAAAATAGTAAGCTTTAGCGTATTAATTTTTTTAAGCGCCGCAGTCAGAAACATATACCCATTAATTGTTTTGCTTCTCCTTAACGCTATTCTCATATCACTTTCCCGCCCATCCTGGAAGCAGATCAGGAAAACCTTTAAGGCACCGTTGATTTTCTTAGCCATTATGGCCCCTCTTCTTATACTCAGCTCCGGCGGTAATAGTCTATTTCGCTGGGGATTTATTACTGTTTACCAAAAAGGTCTTCTGTTGTCAGGACTGATTACCATAAAAGCACTCTGCATTTTAACCAGTTTTATGTGTTTATTCAGCACAACCCCTTTTAAAAGCAGCATACATGCATTGCACCATTTAAAACTACCACACATCCTCTGCATGATAGTACTCTTTACTTATCGCTATATATTTTTATATCTTGAGGAGCTTGATAAACTTCTCACTGCTGTTCGTTTACGCGGTTTTAAGCTGAAGAACACATGGCAGAACATAAAAACCATCCCCGGTATTATTGTTACTCTGCTCATACGCAGTTATGAGCAGAGTGAGCGCGTGTATGCTGCCATGAAACTACGTGGATTTCAAGGCTCACACCCTGTGTATGACGAGTTTCACGCAAAATGGCAGGATTACCTAAAAAGCATAAGCCTGTTATCTGTCTGTGTACTCGTATTATTTTTGGAATTTGTATGAAAAAGACCATACTCAGTGTAAACAGTATAAGCTACTCTTATGCGGAAAAACCGGATGTATTGAATGATGTCAGCTTGACTCTAAAGCATGGCGAGCGTGTGGCACTGGTAGGCCCTGACGGTTCAGGCAAGACAACACTTTTTTTATTACTCTGCGGTATTCTTAAACCGGCTGCAGGCTCTGTAAGCGTAAATGGTACTCCTGTTCGCTATAATAAATTCAATCCCCAGACGACCAGCTCTTTTCTTCCACGCTTTTTGATGATGTTGCATTTGGCCCTTTAAATATGGGGCTTTCCAAACAGGAAGTAACAAAGCGTACTATGCAATCCTTAAAACAAACCGGCTGCAGTAAACTGGCCGCAAGACCGCCCCATCACCTTTCCGGTGGTGAAAAACGTATGGCAGCTATAGCCACGATACTCTCTATGCTTCCGGAAGTGTTACTCTTTGATGAGCCCACCTCAAATCTGGATGCGCTTAACAGACGCAAAGTTATAAATACAATAGGCGGTTTAAAAAAGAGTATGCTGATTGCTTCGCATGATCTGGAATTTCTAATTGAGACCTGCAGTCGAGTCATCCTGATAGATAAAGGTAAAATCGTCCGCCAGGGCCCGATCAAAGAGATTATGGCAGATGAAAAACTAATGCGCTCCCATCATTTGGAAAAACCACATTCGCTTATCCCGCATAAGCATTTTAGGGGAACCACTTAAAATTCCATTTTTGTTTCTTTATGAAGGAAATCTACAAGCATGTTAATCGATCAGTGCTAAATATCATTTAGTTTTACAATATAAATTACAATTATCCATGGGACCAGTATTACCAGCTTTAACATTAATATCTATATTTTTATCTTTAAAAATTGCTTTAATTTCTGACAACTTTTCCATTGCATTATGTACTTCAACTACAATTTGTTTAATAATGGACCAGTGACGACTATCAATTCCTTTAAGTACTTCACACTCACCTCCCTCAACGTCAATTTTTAATAAATCAATCTGAGAAATTCCTTGCTGATCGATTATCGAAGAGAGTGTTTCCATCGGTGCTGACACAATTGTATGTTCATAAAGAATATCAACATCTTCAGCTGTAAACATATTCTTCATTCTACTCTTTTGAAACTCTTTAGATTCAGGGAACATGGTTGTATTAGCAGTCATGTTGAGGTAATGGGTAAATTTCACTTCCTTTGCACTCTCAACTCCAAGAGCTAAGTTGTAGGAGTAAACATTCTTTATATCGTGGAGTTTAATATTAGCTTCCATGGTTTTAAATGTATCAGGAATTGGCTCGAAAGCATGAACTTTGATGTTGGACTGATTCTTCATTAGGAACATTACAAACATTCCAATATTGGCACCAACATCAACAATAACATCATTGTCCTTAATCTTAATTCCATGTTGAAAATATTCCTTATCAGAAAATATCTCTTTGTATTGAAGCTCAGTTTCTATTTTTGCAGTATTTGAGTAACATTGGAAGCCATCAGAAAAGTTAAATAACTTATAATTCTGGTCTGGTATATTTGTAACTTCTGCGCGGACAAAATCTTTTAAATATGCAGTAAGTCTATCATCCAGTTTTTCCAACGCAGCTTTTCTTTTTTGATCTGACACTTTTTAATCCCCTTCGAATATAAAAAACAGGATTTTTATCTTGAGCTGTGAAAGCTGAATCATAGTTTTGCTTTTTATTTCTTAAAAAATCTAAACCAATTAAGTTTTTATATTAGCAATATTTACTAAAAACTTCAAGCAATAGAAATTGATCTTGTATCGCTTTTATATCTATCATAAACGACGTCTTGTTCGGAAATCCACATGCCACTAGCAAAGCGATGGTATGCGAGAGAGCACACCATGGGAGTGCAAGGGGGAAGAAAAAATAGTAATGAAAAATTAATTATTATGTGTTAGTTTTATAGATACAATGTCCGTGCTGTTGGAAAACCCGTTCATTTATACTACCCTTGTCATCGTTCTCCCTATAATAATTATACCGCTGCTCATGCGCTTTATAATCGGAAAAATTATCATTTTTAACGTCAAAAAGAAATATCTGCCGCAGTATCTACAAAACCAACATCGAGGTTGGGAAATCGATATCGACGCGCAGGCGATCGATAGTTTAAACACAATTGCCCTGCAAAGATTGAAGGGCGCTTTTATTTTCAAACCCGATATACAAACCGACATTAAGGCTATCCTCCTGTGCATCCAAAATATCTATAACCCCGCGGCCGATGCGGAAAAACTCTCTTTTTCATTCAGTATAAAAAAAGTTGTGGACTGTGCTTTACTCTTTTTCTGCGATTTTTATCAGGAATATGCAGATAAAAGCTGGTTCAAACTCATCCAGAATATCAGGGTTATCTGGCTGTATCGAATCTGGAATGTAAGAAAGTATTATGAAATAGTTTTTTCACATCCCATTATGGATAAACTGAGACGAATGAGGGTGTTAGGTAAAATACTCCGAATTCTTCTCATACCCCTTTTAGGTCTACCCTCACTTATTTGGTATATCATCCGCTCAATCGTTATCAGTGTTCTTTATGAAGGATTTTACCGCTTTCTCTACGCACTTATGCTCATGAAGGCAAGCTACTACGCCCTTTACCTTTACGGCAGACAGAATAAAGATATCAGCAAAAGAATTAAAGGAATTCCCAAGCAAAAGCTTGCCCAGATCAACACGCAGATTCAGGCTCAGCTTTTACCGTCGTCCTGGTCCGAAAAAAGCAGCCGCTACCATCGGGCCGTGGTCGTTTATTTAAAATCTCTTGAACAAATGGGAATTGCCCCGGATTCCGAGGTGCTGGGCGCAGATCCCGGTTTTTTGGAAAAAACAAAAAAGATACTCGACAGGATGAAAACGGCATTTTCTAAATCGTATAAAAAAGCAAATCCTTTTATTAAAAAACAAGAAGAAAAAAATAACATTATCACGATTTTACTCAATATCAGCAGTGCATATGTACCTCACGCGGCCAAACCCTACAAATATTTAAGGATAAAAGAGCTGATTGCAACAGGTTATATGGCAAGTATTATCATAATTCATAAAATATTATCCACACCCGGTGTAAATATGCTGCTCAATAAACTATCACTCAACTATGCCCTGAAGCTGTCTTCGATAGCCAGACAGCAGTTTGTGGTTGACGGTGCAAAAAGCGCGGGAAACCTTTATAAATACTATAGACTCTATAGAATCGGCAGCAGGGCTTTAAAAGTATTGCGCGGACTGTCCGGTCCCGGTGGTCTTATGTGGACTTTGGGAAGCTCCGTACTGTTTCAACAAGTACAGGACTTACTGCGAGAATACGTGGTACACAGAATATCGAGACTTACCCTTTTTACCTGGGAGTCGCACATATTGAAGAAACCAACAAACCTTCATCCCTTATTGTTATAAAAACCACAACATGCAATGTTTTTGCATATAAAGAGTTCCTTAAAATCAAATCGAGTCATTATGTCCAAACATTTTTTATAATATGTGTTATTTTGATACTATATTTTGACTTCCACTGATAATCATATTTCATTCATTTTTAATTTCTTATAATACAAGTAATTAAAATAATGACAGCCCGGTACGCTCGTTGCATGATATATTATGAGGAGTTGATATAATGAAAAAAGCAATCACACGTCAAAAGTGGGCACGCTATTTACAAACTTTTTTATTAAGCCTTATAATGGCAGGTCTGCTTTTATTCAGCGGCATTCAGCTGTTCGGAGCACAGGGTCTGCTGATGTTAATAATTTTAGCAGTCATAAGCATATTGTTTTTTGTACAATCCGGGCCCATACCTATACCTGTAAATGCCAGAAAGATTAATGATGATGACAGCCCGGAGCTTCACCGTATCCTCGCCGAACTGTCCACAAGAGCCCGCCTTGCTGAAAACCCCACTCTTCTGCTTCTCCGTGGTATGCAGATGAACGCAGCTACTATTATGAATCAGAATGGAGCTTCGATTATTCTTACCAGCGGTCTGGTACAAACACTCTCAGCTCAAGAGTTAAGGGGAGTACTGGCCCACGAAATAGGTCATATTAAACAGCATGATCTTACTCTTTTTTATTTTATCGAAATATTAAGAAGGATTACCTCTTTTATTGCCCGCTTTGGCTGGATTATGATCCTTTTCTTTTTCCCATTCCTGTATGTATCGGGCATAAGACTTACACTCGGATCATTACTACTGTTAATTTCATTACCTTTTTTCAGTTTGCTCATCCAGCTTGCCCTGCTGCGTACCAGAGAGTTTTCGGCCGATCTCAATGCCGTTGAACTCACGGGAGATCCTGAAGGGCTGGCTTCGGCCTTACAAAAAATTGATTACCAACAAAAAAGGCTGCTCTCATATTTTATTCCGTTACCGCAAAATAATGACAGCTCAATTTTCAAAACGCATCCCGCCACAGAGGAGCGGGTGAAACGGTTGTTGGAATTAAAAAAAATGAAATAACATCCCATCTGCTTGTGGAAAATTATTAATAGATTTATTATTATTGAAAAAATGAAAAAACTAGCCGCTATTCTTTTAATTATATTCTTATACTGTTGCTGTACAAATAATTCGCATATAGATGCGAAACACAGTATTATTAGGCAATTACAGAACGGAACCGTATATAAGATATTAATAAAAACTAACGAGTATTATTATCCCCACTATCTCTATCTGCCTAATAAAGCGCAAAACCAAATCCTGCTTCCCGTACTCTATATCTGTGGCGCGGGCACTCCCAATTCAATCTTTTTTGATATCGGTTTTGCATCCACTTTAGATAAAATTATTAATGAAAACAAGTTGGCCCCCTTTGCCCTGGTTGCCACAAGCTGTCTGGATTTCTATACGGATTTTGAAGATACCCTTTTAAAAAAGCTCATACCCTATCTGGAAAACAATTTTCCGCTTGCAGCACAAAAAAATCAAAAAGCGATCTGCGGTATTTCAGCCGGCGGCTCTTTAGCCCTCAATACGGTCTTTAAGCACCGTGATGTTTTTAGCGTACTGGGCCTGCACAGTGCCACCCTGGTTGGAGATGATCATGATAAAATTAAAACACTTTTGGAGTATTATAATCCAACAGAAAAATTCGATCTCTTTATTGATGTGGGCCAAAGCGATCCGCTTTTTGAAGCACATACTATTCTTATTCCAAAAATTAAATCCGTAAACCGAGCATTTGCCTTTATGACGCCCCCGGGCAGGCATGATATCAGTTATTGGCAAAAGCAGCTGCCTGTATATTTTGAATGGTACAGCTCTGTTTTATGTAATGAAATACATTAATTTTAAAAATCACGAAACATTATATGGTTATTAATTAATTTGAATCCTTTCCTTTTATATACATTAAAAACAGTTTTGTTTTTCTTTCCTACTTCAAGTTGTATGCCTTTTGATTTTTTAGATTCTTTATCATATAAATATTGAAAAAAATAAGTCGCGTATCCTTTTCGCCTGTGAGCGGGGACTATATATAATTCATCGATGATTACAATATTTCCTCCGTACTCATTGCTCCAATAATTTATTATTATTGAATATCCCACAAGCTCTTGTGCCAATTGAAAAACAATAATACAACCCTTTTCCGGATTTTTTGTAAACTCATTTATTGTATTTTCTATTTTATTATTATTGATCCTGCAATATCCGGGATCTTCATCATATAGCTTTTTTATTAAAAATCTAAGAGTATCATAATCATCATTTTTATAAGGTCTAAACGAAATATTCATAAATTAATTACATTCTCTTTTAATAGCAGTTATTTTTGTTTAAGTTAATAACTTGATCCTTGTAAAAATATAACTCAACTGCTCCTTTTCTAAAACTGCTCTGTGGTAATTGCTGTGTTTCAGCTGTTGTGATGGGATAAGAGGATCATTCAAATATTTTTTACTGGTTGTTTTATCAAACCAGTGTACCAGAGCTATTTCTCCCCGGTTAATCTCAATTCCGGTGATACCCCTCTTTGCTATAACACAGCCTGAATTAAACAGGCAGGGCACAACCAGATGCGTATCATAAATGCTGGGTATATAATTTTTCTTTTTCGATGTAATCTTAATCAGTTCAGATTTTAATACATCAATTAGTTGTTGTGTTTTTTTCTTCTGCTTTGAATTTTGTTTGAGATATTCGCGGCAGAGTTCATCTATCCTTTTTCTGTATGCTTCGACTTTGGACAAAGACTCAAATAATGGGCGGTGGGTGTGACCTATAATCGAAATAATTTTTCTGTTGCGTGCAAAATGATATACTCTTTTTTCCAATCGATGCTTTTTTTTGTTATCCCCCGCCACAGAATAATTTTTAATGTGCAGTGGATTGGCAAAAACCCTTAAGAATAATCTTATGATGTTATTAAACTTCTCGAAAAAAAGCGATGCCTGGTGTCCGTGAAAAATAAATATTGTATTCTTTTTATACTTTAAGCTGATCGCTTCATGGAGATCAAATACAAAGCGGTTATTCTTATAAAACTGCAGCCCGTCATCGTGATTACCGAGCATTTTAAATAAGCGCTTGCGTTTATCGAACTCCCGGAACACGCTATACATGGGTTGCCAAAAATCCTGAACGGACTTTAAATTGAATTTCTGCAGCTCCTCAATATCACCATTGAGAATCAAGGTATAACCTTGGCGCAGGTAATAATGAGTTAATATATAACTAAAAAGCTTATTATTATTCAGAAAATCGTCCATGGAACTGCCGTTACCCATATGCAGGTCACTGAAAATAATAATCTTATCGCGGTCGGAAATTTTTATTGAAAGCGCCTGCTTTAAAATATCCGCAAGATTACTAGATGCAAAACGTTTATTTGTTTTCATGTGTATATTATATAGTAGATTGTTTTGTTAATGAAATATTTTTTTACAATAATTTATATATAAAGCAGAATTGAATAATATTCCTCTATTTCTTTGACATCTTGCATTCTATTCTCCCCCCATGCTAAGGTATCTAATCTAGAAAGGATGTTAACATGCAATACCAGGCCTGCATTTTCGACCTGGACGGCACTCTTCTCAACACTATAGAAGATATAGCAACTGCTATGAACTCAAGCATAGCAGCAGTAGACTGTCCCCAATACAGCGCCTCTTATTATAAAAGGCTTGTGGGTCAGGGGCTCGATATGCTGATAAAGCGCGCGCTTCCGGAAAATAAAAATAATAACGAAACAATAAATCAAGTAAAAATCCTATTCAGAAAAGAATGCCTGCTCCACCTTACGGATACCACCTGTCCTTATCCAGGTATCCCCGAACTATTAGACCAATTGGTAAAACAAAAGATTAAACTGGCAGTTCTCTCCAACAAACCCCATGAGATGACTTTACTAAGTGTGAAGCGTCTGTTATCCTCTTGGCCTTTTCAGATTATAATAGGCGCGGAAGCGGAAAGAGCAAAAAAACCCGATCCCGCCGGTGCTCTGCTTATTGCAGATAAACTCGATATTAAGCCAGAGCACATTCTCTTTATAGGTGATTCGGATGTGGATATGCAGACTGCCCGGTATGCAGGCATGCGGCCGGTGGGAGTTACCTGGGGTTTTAGAAGCAAAGAGGAGTTAATTGAAAGCGGGGCGGATATTCTTATCTCAGAACCGTTGGAGCTGCTGCGGTATCTGAAATAATATGAGGGGGATTAAAACAATCCCCCTCTAAAATAATGAGTACAATTTTATCGGAGACAACTATGACTCCTGCTAAACTATTGTATTAATAGTACCGCCGTTCCATAACCTTCCAACGTCAGGGTCAGCGATCCTCCTCCGGCGTACGGCACAGCCGTGTCGGTAATGAGATCCGTAAGACCCGTGATCGTCCCAAGCTCGGGAATTGTCAGGGAAAGGGTTACGGTCCTCTGGCCTGTGGCTGAAATTGGCAACGGTCAGCAGCCTGTTCGTGCTGCTGACCGAAAGCGACGAGTAAATCGCGTCATTATCGTTGGGAACCCAGTACTGGAGCAGATCACTTTTCAAATACCGCTTCCTGATGCCGCCTATTTTGGGAAAATACTCAAACAGCGGACATGAATAGTCCCATACAACCGGATCCAGCTGCGACCAGGGAACGGACGGATCGTTCGGCGTGAACCCGGCCGCGCCGCTGTCGTTGGCCCAGAGCGTCCAGCCGGTAGTGCCGTCCGAGAAATCACCGTTTTCAAGCAGGTTGAAATCATCCGGCTGCGTTAAGAGGAACCCTAAAGACCACATATCAGGAACAGCAACAATCAGCTCCGGATGAGTTGCTTTGTGGCAGTGGAAACCCATAACCAGGAAATAATTCCGGCAATAACCGCCGAGACCAGGGCAGCGATAAATATACCTTCCAGTTTAAAGAACAATGAAAAAACAAACGCCAGGGGAATATAAAGCAAAAAAGTCCTGAGCAGATTCAAGCCCATGGAATGAAAAGGTTTCCTGATGGCATTGAAAACCGAAGCATTAATCCTCATTATTCCCCATAAACCATAACCTCCGGAGACTATTACCAAATATTTATACAGTACTTCTATCACCCCGGGATCCCGGCTGAACAGCATGCCTATCAACCGTCCCCCGAATATAAATACCAATGATATTACAGCTCCCAGAATTAATGAAAAAAGCTGACTCTTTTTTATACCCTCTTTGATTCGATCCGGTTTTCCGGCTCCCATGTTCTGACCCACAAAGGGCAGGATTACGACACTAAGGGCCATAATCGGCGACAGGGCGAACATCTGGATACGCGTACCCACACCGATCGCAGCCACGGCTTGTTTGCCGAATTCCGAAACCATACGCGTAATAACTCCCATGGTAAGCGGCATTATCAATTGCGTAAGGGCGGCCGGAACTCCCACAAACAGCATTTCCTTCCAGGAAAACATCATGTCCCGGAATTTCGGGATTTTAAAGGTAAGCATATGGAACCTGAAATTCAGAAACAACAATGAAGCAAGCAGGGTGCCGGCCCGGGCGATTACCGTGGCCAGCGCCGCGCCTTTCAGGCCCAATGCCGGAAAAGGTCCCGGACCGAAGATCAACAGCGGATCAAGCACGGCATTAATGCAGGCGGCTATAAGCATAATGAGCGCGGGAATGACCGTATTGCCCGCAGCCCGGATTACATTGTTGCCCACCATGGGAATAACCAGAAACGGCACCCCGATATACCAGATCAGCATATATTCTTTAACGAGTTCCAGTACTTTGCCTTTGGCACCTAATAAGGTAAAAACCGGTGTGATAGTGAACAAACCGGCAAACATCAATACAAGAACTACGATAACGGACAATAACAGCGAATCCGTTGCCTGGCGTTTGACCTTATAGTGATCCCCCCGGCCGATCAGACGGGACACGACCGCGGACGTCCCCACTCCCAGCCCCATGGCAATACTGCCCTGCAGCATGACAACGGGAAAGGTAAAACTCATGGCAGCCAGTTGATCGGTTCCCAATTGGCCGACATAATAGGTGTCGACCAGATTAAATATCACCATGCCGATCATACCCCCGATCATCGGGATCGTGAGTTTTATCAATGTCTTACCCACCGGATTTTTAGTCAAAATCGCAGAATGCGCCATCTTCATCTCCTTTCAGTTCTTTTTTGGCATTTTTAGCGGCTTTTATAAGAAAGGCGATGAACTGATCCTGTTCCGCCGGTGTAAAGTCCCTTAGAAGGGTCCTTGTCCAGTTTTTCAAAATAGGAACCACCTTGTCCCTGATATTTTTGGCCCGAAGTGTCAAGCTGATGGTATAAGCCCTGGCATCCCGATCGTCTTTACTGCGCCGTACATAGCCCTTGGCCTCAAGCCTGCTTATGGTTCGGGCCATACTTGTTTTATCAAGCTGGAGCTTGGCCGCCAGATCCGTCTGCCGCACATGTTCTTTATGAAAGAGCAACAGCAGAATCTGAAGCTGCCCCGGTCCAAGATTAAACGCTTTCAGTTTTTTTTTGAGATATGATTGGGAAAACCGGTATAAAATGGAAACCCATTTCCCGACGGATTTGGATGTCTTCATAGCATCTCCTTTAGTTGTATCTACAACCAATATACAAAAAAATGATTGTAGAGGCAACTATTTTTGGGGATCTGGTAAAGGTAAGTTTTTATGTTAATATACTTGTTTTTAAAGAGTATAGTAGATAATATAAAAGAAATAATTCTTGTATATTAAGTAAATTGGGTTGATATACAGATTAAAAGCGGCTTTTTAGCCTATTATCTTACTTATTTGCGGGTTAATCACTAGTTAGGTGGCATGTAACCTAACCTAATTAAGCAACCCAAGTCCATTAATAAGGAGCGAAATTACGATGTCTGAAAATCAATCCAAGCCAGAAGTTCAAGCATCAATGGATGATGTTGAACACATCATCCTCGTCGAATTAGACTATAATGTTGATTACAATAACGCAGCGAGGGTAGTTGTATCTACAGGCTTTGGCCAAGTGCCAGGAGTTGGTTTTGTTCTCAGCGCGCTCGTTAATATCTTTTGGCCTTCATCACATAAGGATGTCTGGTCAGAAATAAAAGAGAAGGTAGAGGAACTAATAGATGAAAAAATTAGCAACTTAGTTTACCAACAGGTTCAAGAAGACTTAGAAGGTTTGAACAACAACATGAATGAATATCTGTGGGCTGTCAAGAAATCACAGGTTCCGACGTACATTTCAGAGAAATATAACGTTGTATTGGGCGATTTTCTCCAGCAACGGCCACACTTCCAGTCAAATGGTTACCAGGTGCTCTTACTGCCGCTTTTTGCACAGTTTGCAAACATGCACCTAAGTCTTCTACGAGATGGCATTTTATATGGTGATAGTTGGGGTTGGACGGAGGAAATACAGCAGCACAATCGCCAACAGATCATATCCACTATCCAGTCTTACGTAGATTATGTCGAGATGACCTATAGCAACGGCCTGGAAGACACGAAGAAAAAAGCTCCTAACAACGAGCACCATACAGAACCGTTTAACACTATTAACAAGTACACACGAGAGATGACACTCACGGTGCTGGACTTTAAGAATATGTGGCAGTACTTCAATCCAGTAGAGTACCCCGACCCTGTTGAAGTTTATCTCAATCGCGAGATTTATTCTGATGCGGTAGGAACAGCAGATAACAGTGGTCCAATTAATCTACCTACACCACCTATACAACCCATCTCGAAGATTGAGGTTTGGGCCTGGGATCGCATTGATGCTTGCCAGGTGACTTACCCACAAAGTGGTGGGCCTGATGGTCTAACACAGACGCAACGAATGGGAGACAAGAGCGGTGGTAGCTCAGAACCACCTCACGGCGGCGTGTTTGACCTGCACAATCGAGGGCCGATTGTGCAGGTCAAAGCTCGGACTGGCGACATATTAAACGCTTAGTGGTTTATATTTTCAGATGGCTCTACTAGCAATATGCTTGGAGGAAACTATCACGGAGGTGGTGATCACACATTCAGCTATACCGATGAGATACTTTAAAGTATTAAGATTATGGGGAGAAGCTCATTCTACGGAAGCGCGGACTGCGCTGTTTTTGGCTTTAAGTTTAATAAGGAATCCGAACTGCCTGAGCCGTCCCTTTTACGCACAATTTATGTCGCTTCTCCCACCCGTGTTGAGCCGAAAAAACTTGCCACCTTATTCGGAGTTCATGATGTAGAAAGGACAGGTAAACAAATTCACGGCTGGGCCAAGGATTATCACTGGGATGCTTTGCGGGAACGTCATTGGGGTAACATAAACGACCAATTTGGTGATAAGAAAGAAAATTCTTGAAGCAAAAGTCTATGATGACACTTAATGTGGAGGTCACCGGCGAGCTTCAGCGAGTCCGGTGGAACGTTTGGTTAGCGTATTTTTACAATTATTTCTCATATGTTATAAGATTGAAGCTTATGCCTTGCGGATCGTTTATTACGCAAAAACGCCCGAAGTTAGGTAAATCTGTAGGTGGAAGAATGACTTCCCCTCCTAATTCCTCAACTTTCTTAGCTGATGCTTCAACATCCTCAACAGTGATATATGGGTCCCAACAGGGTAAAACGTCATCAGGAACGTTTCCTTCCTTAAGCATCATGCCTCCAATCAAGGTTCCTTCTTTATGGATTACTAGGTAAGGATTGCCGTATATAGTTTTTGTTTCAGTGAAGGTCCAGCCAAGTAGTTCACCGTAAAAATCCTTTGCAGAATTTAAGTCAGTTGTTATCAGTTCATTTAGACTAAAGACACCACTTCTATTTAGATCGTTACTCATTATTTCCTTTGCTCCAATAAAAAGGTTTGTACTCTACAGGATCAGTTTGTATGGTTCAGATCGCTAACGGCGAGTATTAAGCCGCCGGCCCATGACTGTGCTGAACCTATGCACTTTTCAAAATTGAACCAACGCGTGATCCGGTCGGCTTGAATACTTTGTTATACCGCTCCTTGAGATAATAGCAGGTCCCTTACTTGCCTCGACGGGCAATCACAATTTTCCACATATTCCATCAGACTCCAACCATTTGGTTGCACATTGATTTCTGCACCTAGTTCAAGTAGTAGCGCGACCGATTGGTAGTAGCCCCTTCCTGCCGCAATGGCTAAGGCCGTGACGCCATGATTGTCTTTCAGGTTGATATCGCCACCTTGATCCACCAGAATTGCGATGATTTCCTTCTGTCCATACATACATGCTGCTTCAATCAGAGTTGATCCGTTCTTGTTCTGCAAGTTGGGATCTCCCCCATTCTCCAGATACTTTAGAACTTCCTGCTTGTTCTGGCGCTTGATTAGTCTGTATAGGTCTTCCCATTTCATAGATCTATCTCATTCTTTTCGGTATAACATTTGCTTAACCTGCGCCGCGGCCTGTCCACGGAATCAGGTTGAAGCAGTTGTTATAATTCATTTTCTATTAATCCAATATCGCTTTTATAATAATCATTTAAATAATTATCAATATTATTAGGTATGTACTTCATTTTCATCATTTTTGGGAAAGAGATACTAAAAATGTCTAGAACACTTTGACAATATCCTCTTGCTTCTGAATCCATTAATGGAAAAACAAAATTTGTAAGTAAATCAGTATTTTTCACATTTCCTACATTATCATAACTATTGTATTTAATACAGTCAATTTCTTGATTCTGTCGTATCCATTCAAGCAGTAGATGTGGAATAATATATTCTGAATTGAATTTATTATTTTCTATATTTTTTATTGAAACAGCAAATATTAATGGGAACATTATTAGTTTTGCTATAAAACCTTGCCGAATCATGCTAATAAAAAAATCAGCTAAATTTTGATCATGAAGCGTACTGTTCTTTATCTTTATATAATCAATTGTTAGATCTAAAGATTTCGGCCACTTATTCATCAATAAATATCGGCTAGCGATAAAAGAAGTATTTTCTTGACGATTAATTTCATGAATGCAACATAATAGTGATGTACTTAAATATAAACATGGATATCCATTTATACTATAGCGTTGATTTTCAACTAAATGTCTTTTTTCAAAAGGAATGTGAAATATATCTTCTTGTAAAGGATTTTTATTATAAGGCCAAACCCTACATCTATAGAGTTTAAACATTTTCATTTCAGTTTTATGGAATATTTTTATTTGCGGCCATATTTTATTCATAGTTTTTGAAAAAGTTTGAAATGCACCTGATGGTTTTCCATCGAAGTATATTGTAATAGAATTAATTATGCAGTTTATTAATTCATCAATAATGAGAAGAGCATCGTTGATTCCTATTTCATCTGTATAATCAGCTTTTATACTTCTTAATTCTTCGCAATATAAGTCCAATACGCTTTTTACATATTCAATTATGTTAATCTTGTTATCTATAACATGATGAGTAAATATCTTATTGTTATCAAACATATCCATTATTCTATCCATCTTTGTATTTCCTATAGCTCTAACGTCCGGTTCAGCTGCTTGGCAGCGCTGCCTAAAAAACACTAAGGGATTACCACCATCCCTCGGCATTCACTTTGCCACCAAACGAGTACAGACGAACGCGCCAAGTCTGCTGCAACCGTTTGTTATGTGGTTTTCTTTTTTGTCGCCATTCTTTCTAGGTACTGCTTAACATCTACATAGATGAAGGTTACTTCACCGGTAACAATGTGCCGCAACGATGTAATTAACATCGGAGGCAAGACCACATGCTTATGAGGAGAAAACGACCGGAAGTACGATATGTACTGGTGTAGAGTTCTCTCCTTGACCCATAAGATTGGTGCAAGCGCAAAATTAACAGAGTTCGGAGGTATTTCATCTATTTTGCTCATTAATTTAGTGATATAGCGCTGCTCAAGGAAATTGGCAAATTCCTCTTCAGAACCGAGCCGTTTCTCATTGAGAAACAGGTTACTAACCTCAATCAGGTGTAGTGAAGATCCAATGCCAATGGCGAAGTCAAAGCTTTTACCGTTTGGCAGCTTGTATTCAATTCCCTCTAAAGTATTTCTGTCGTCTGAGAGGATCCTCTCAAGAAAAGCAAGCTCCCCTACATAACACAGATACCTAGAGGAGGAATCATCGAAGTTGACAATCGCTTGAAAGCAAGTGTTCCTTAGCTTTGGCATGTCAGCAGGCCTTAAGATCGCAAGCAGCGAGGAGCATGTTGTCTCAATAAACCTGAGAAAGCCGTTGCAGGTTTGATCGCCATCCTTGGCATTCCAGAAAAGGTCAAATACATTGGCTTCAGCTTCGAAAATACCATTCTTCTTTATCGTTTTTTTTACGAGCTCAAAACGTTCGTTGTATTTTTTTTCAATTGCCCTAATCTGAGATTCGGATGGCTCAAGTATCCTCAACATCGAAGGGATATAGTGAGAGAAATGGGGTTTAATATCCCTCTCCCATGTGTAGATCTCTTTTTTGTTCATTTTAGGCACATTACACTTTTGCGGCTTGCTTCACTACTTGTGAAGTCTATATCTCACCGAAAATTCTGCAAACCACATAACGGCCTGCGCTTCAGCGGGGCCGCAACGTTACACTCAAACTACAATGTGAAACTCGCTTTGCGGCCTCCGCTGCATGCGTTTGTTGGGCGTCTGTTGTTGCAAAGTGAAGTTCTTTTACTCTTAAGGCTTCAACATAGGGTCTTTCCCAGAGTCTTTCAACTTTTTGTTTAGAGCATCACGCCTTGCGGCACTCTTAGGCTCCTGAACATAGTAGAATAGCAATAGGTCTTCCAACACATTTAGCGTCCATTCAGCCTCGCCCGGCTCTACTTCCACAATCTCGCCTGTATTTATGTCTTTTATTGGGTGGGCAGCGAAATTGCCTACAACTCGAATTGCGTCCAAATCATCAGCAAGCGTCTTTGGGAGCTTATTGGATTTGAGAAGCTTGTCAACCTCCGCAAACAGGGTCTTCTCTTGAATGCCTTCTTTTTCTCGGATGACGCTTTGAAGACATCTACGACTAAGCGCCGCACTCGCCTTTTGTGATATGGACAAAGTATCGTGTGCCTCACGAAACTCATCAGCAAAGTTTTCGGGCACTTCTTCTGGAAGTTGCTTAATCGGATGCTTGGGAAACAAAAGGGTAGTGGAAACAACGTCTTTCTCTCCTGCTCCTATTCTTCCAAGTTCGTTCAGCCACATAATTTGCCCTCTACAATCAGGACACTTATGAGATGTTATTGAATACTCCTTGTCTCCAACCTCACGCGATGATCCACCTCCAGGTAAAGGGATTCTCCCAAAATGCGGAAAGGAATGATCTGCATTCACGCCATCTAGGTTAAACCTAATTCCACAATACGGACAATTCATTCTTACCTCCAACATCTATTACAGACGCCCAACGGTTGAAATCACGCGATTGCGGGCCAGCAAGGTTTGCTACAATTACCCGTTTCTATGCCAGCGCATAACCGTTGTAAAAACGGGCGTTAGCAATTCGCGTGCATTGATTTGTTGGGCAGTACATTATCAAAGTCAGATTGATAAAACTACACTCTCCCACCGTACTCTGATAAATATTCATTCGAAAGTTAGTGTTGGTAATAATCCCAATCTTCACGACGAACCTCATCCCACGGTTCATAAGGCTGATGATTTCTGTCTGGACGATTCGCAACCACTCCCATGCGTTCCCATTGTAAGGTCATATCGGTCACAAAATTAACTGCTTCTTCTACCATCTCCCCAGTTGGAATAATAGAATTTTTCCAGAGAATAGAGCATCCACCATTTGCGTAAAAGGTGAAATGAGGGGTTATCTCCTCAAATCTTCGTAGTTTGAGTACATCTACTCCCATCATCACAAGTGCGACATTATTTTCTAGCTCAATGATTTTGTCAATTATTTTCTCAATAGGTTCCTTCAGATCTTCTATGTCACGAAATCCAGATGTGAGAAAGAAACTGCTGAAGAAAGCATCCTTGGAAACAAACACTTGATCTGATGGACGTGCAGAATAAAACGCCTTTTTAACTTCAATCAATGCCTCCAGATAATCACTTTCCTTACGTTTCTTATCTGCTTCTTCAAGATGTTGGCGGGTAGTAGAATTCTTTATGAGCAATAGCCTGCTAACCGAAAGAAAATCTGTATCCAGATAATCTTCAATAACCTGCTCCAAAAACTCTTTTGTATTTATGTGGCATCTCTGTGTATCTTCAATTGATGGTACAGAGGCATGATGTTTGATCTTTGCTCTTGCTGTATTCAGAAAGTCCATTTGAGAGGCAAGCGGCAAACTTTTGTCGGGTATAGATTTGTTGACACATTTCATGAGAGTAAACAAATCCGAGTTTCTATCGTGATTTACTTTGTACTCTTCAATAATCGCCCGCACACAAAACTCAACCGCATCGTGGAATTTTAGTACAGCCTGCATATATGCCATATTTGTATCTTGATTTAGCTCATTTTTTCCACTCAAAAAGAATTCTTTTGAATAAGCAAGCAATTTAGAAGTTGTCTCTTTCATAATGTATCGCTCTCGAAACTGCCCAACTAGTGAGTATACCGCAGATATGTCAGATATCGGTGTACATAGCCTGCAATTTTGTTGGATATCACCTCCAAACAGCTTACTATACTACGATTATGCATGTTTATTACCTCAATATCTGCATATTTGCTTGTATATTATCATAAATCTTGCATTTTTTAACACTCTTTTTTGAAGTAACAAGGAAAAATCGCTGTATATAGCGGTAAAGCTGGCAAGAATAGTAAAACATGTGGGTTGTCATACCTTTCGCCATTGCTTCGCTACTCATTTATTGGAAGCGGGGTATGACATCAGAATTGTCCAGGAATTATTAGGCCATAAGGATGTTAAAACAACTATGATTTATACTCATGTAATGAAAAAACCTGGTATTGCTGTAAAAAGTCCTTTGGACAATATGATGTTAAAGAACGATGCCGTGAGGATAAACTGCCGCTGCAAGCCAGGAAGTCGAAGCAGCGGTATAAGCAAGTGATGGCGGGGGGTATGGAGAAGGAAGTTGAACTTTGTAGATTGGGAAGAGAGGCTTTAAGTCGGACATAAAGGTCGAATTTAGAAAAAGAAACCCAAAAACTCCCCCAAACGCCACTTCACATCACCAATTCCCCTCACCCCTCAAACCGTTTGTGTGCCAGACACTCTATCTCATCAATACTGTTTTTTATTACGGCAAACAACGGCTTGTGGGTATTCTCCAGCCGCCTTATCCGCCCCAACCATTCTGTGAAAATGGATGTATACTTTTTGTGAGCTATTTTTCGCAAGGAAGGGGGAATCTGTTTAATAAAATATTCTTTATTCTTTTTTCCGTTATCGATAATTTCCATAAGCTGCTCCAACTCTTCCTGCTTGTCCCTGCATTGGCACATCTGCAACTTATGTATTAACAGCCGCATATCCGCAAAGGAAATGCCTGTTAACGAGTCGTCATTCTCCAATTCAAAAAAAGCCTTGGTGGGAATTGTATATCTGTTGCCATTACTTTCAAATACAAGATACTCCGCCGACTCTTCCAGCACGAACTCCCGCTGCAGCAGTTCCCTGCGGTAACGCTTTTTCAACTGCAGGCTGAATCTTTTACGTAATAATACTTCATCCACTTTTTTTGAATCACGCTGATTATGTTTCCTTCCGGTATCAATAATTAACACAAGCTCAATATTATTGTTGAGCCGCTGCAAACTCTGTCTGCCGCCGCGGTACTTGGTATACTCGTTTGTCACCAGATCCACACAACCCGACTTTGCACATAGATCATACAACTCGGCAAAAGGGATAATGCCCTCCGTACTGTAGCTTAAGAGTATAAATCGTGCGCGCACGTTCGAGAGCAGATCCCCGAAGGCCCGGACCGCAGTCTCTTTGTAACAGTAGGAAGAGCGGGTTGTTATCCAATCCTTCCTGATACCGGCCTTGTCCACCAGCTTTCCGTTTTTTAGCTGTGTCATGTTTACAGGCAGCTTGTCCCATTTGGCAATGGTATTAAGCAGATGGTAGTTGCTGCCGTACTGATGCTGGTTGTACGGGGGATCAAGATACACAACATCAAAACGCGTGTTCCGCGCGTCATCCGAACACACAAGCTTATTCGCGTCCTGCATAAATACCTTATGAGATAAGGCTGAGTCTATTAAAACCGGCGGTTTCAACTCTATGCGCGCCAAGATGCGTGTTAGCGCGTCGCCGTTATGCCCGCCGAAACCCTTATGATACGCTTTAAACACACCGGACGTGTTGGTATGAGTGGCGCTTTCATAAAGCAGAAGCGCTAACAGCAGATATTTTTCTTTAAGCGCCTGCTGGTCCGAAACAATTTTCTTCTGCGGATAAAGGCGTTCGATCTCGTTGCGGATCTTATCGATGATCAGCCCGTTGGAGCGCGTATAAAAGAGCCGTTCGGTTTGGTAGTCAACATTGCGAATGTCGTCATGCGGCGGACAGTAGTAACGCGCGATATAAAGGTTTTGAGTTTCAGGTTCGGGAAGCTGATTAAGATAGCGGATAATGCCTTGGATTCCTCCGTAATCTTTATAAAAGGTTGCTGCCTTGCTTTTATTAATGACAACAAAGGCGCTGTTGATAACATAAGAAAAATATTCCCAATCATTGCAAAATACACGAAATCCCAAAGCCTTGGCCAGTCGGGAGACAATTCCGCTTCCGGCAAAGAGATCTAAAAAGTACCTGCCTTTAACATCATGGCCCAGGCACTGTTGTAACGCGCTTTGGATAAGTTTGAGAAGAGTGCGCTTATTACCTATATAAGCAATTATCTGCTTTGTTAAATAATCCGATTCATTTGAGTTCATCAGTGGTAATGACACCATCGAATCCTCCAATCTCTTCCTGTAACTTATGGTTTACTTCTGCCAGTTCTGTAGTTGTATGTAATACGGCCTCGATCGACTGAGTCAGATTATTCAGTGTGCGCATTGTGTGCTCCTTTACGCTTGAGAGCAAAATATTTGCGGTGGTAATTTCTTTTATTTTACCGGTTATCTCTGCAAAAGACTGATAATTCTGTTTAGTGAGTCCGGATAAAATCGAAACCGTGCTTACAATCTCCCCGCTTCCGCTGGTCAATTCATGAGTAGCATGCTTTATATCACCCATAGCACCGGCAATATCCGTAATCCCTGAGCTTAACTGGTCAAAATCCTCATTGATATTATAAGTGAGCTCATGTGCCCTATGGATATTTTCTATTTCCCGGTGCAGGGTTTTAGTAATCAAACTGGCATTATTAGCCGTCTCATCGGCCAGCTTTTTAATTTCATCCGCTACCACGGCAAATCCCTTGCCCGCTTCGCCTGCATGCGCCGCTTCAATAGCCGCATTGATAGCTAAAAGATTGGTCTGCTTATTAATACCATTGATTATCTCAATCATCTCCAGCATCATATTTGTAGATTGGGAAATTTTTTCAATTGCTTCTGAAAATACTTCAAACTGATCTCCGCTGGATGTTGTTGTCTTGGATAGTTTATCCGAAAGTCCTTTCTTTACATCCACGATCCGGTCAATATTGGTAACGGCCTCCGCTATCCTCTCAATCGATATTTGTGACTGTGCAATGCTTGACACCTGATTCTCAAAGGGTAGGGAAAGCTGCTCCACCGAAGTGATGACTGTCTTCAAAGATGAAGCACAAGTGTTCATCTGATCATAAAAAGAAGCAACCTCTTTTTGTAGAGTCTGCATAAGCGTGGAAATGCGCTGTACATAAGTCTTGGTATCCTGGGTAAGAGTGGAGACGGAACTGCCGCTCTTTTGACTTTGAGAAGTCAACTTCTTCAGTCCGGTTATCGCCATGTTATAACGCTGCAACAAATCTTGATAGGGAGCAGGTATTGTCTTTTCTTGTCCGGTAGATGCCCTTTCGAGCTCGGTCTTATAATCTCTGTCGGCAGCCCGTTCCACAACAGTTTGTAAAGAAGCAATCGACGTTTTCAGATATCTTTTGGAATAAAGCGCAAGAGCCGCTACGCTTCCAATAGCTAAAGCCAAACATATGATAAAAAGCAGATAATTGGGTTTTATTTGAACCTGTTGCATCAGAACAGCATCGGATAAGCGGAGCGCCTCTTGTTGTAAAAGCTTTTCATCAGCTTCCAAAAATGAAGCGGTAATAATAATCCAATTCAAGTCGGGAAAGAGTTTAGCATAGGCTATCTTGGGCAGGGTTACTGATTTTTCTTCTTCTCTGTACCAGAAATATTCAACATAACATTCCCCCTGCTCTTTACAGAGTTTTACGATCTCCTGATACAGTTTTTTGCCTTTACGATCGCTAAAATCTGCAATACCACCCTTCTGATACCAAGACTGTGCTTTAGCCGGGGGATAAAAAGGATGGATTACCATAGTAAGATCCGTATCTATAATCCAGAAATAGCCCTTTTCCCCATATCTGGTTTGGTCGAGACTTTCACGGCCCTGTTTTTTGACCTGCTCCAAAGTATAGAGCCCCTTATTATATTGTTCCCACAGGTAATTGAGCTCCGCATACGCAATATCCACGACTGACTTTAATAAGGATTTTTCTTTTTCTACAAGATATGACAGGTCGTCTTTTCCTTCTATACTACGTGATAGATTGGCATGAGCTCCGTTTACCACACCCTGAATTAACCTTCTATCAGTTTCCGTTGATGTTCCTTTAAGACCGACTGCATCATCCTGCTTGATGCTTATGGAGGATGACCCGACGAAAAAAAGCAGGCTTAAACTCACGGCAATAATTATAATGGTGATGCTCAGTACAATAATCAGTTCTTTATTCATATAAGTTTAAGGATAATTAATCTTGCTTCAATATTATGCTATAATGCTCATACAGCTTATACTGTTCTTATTATACACTATTCCAAATGAGATACAAGTTCCTTCTACTATGTACGCATGCCTTAAAAGGCATAAATTGAATAGTACAGTCTTGATGCCTTTGCCATTTTATATTATAGTACACAGCACTTAAAGGATAATTGTTATGGAACAAAAAAGAGTGGTTATTACAGGTATGGGCACTGTAAACCCATTAGCACATAATGTGAAAGATACCTGGTCGAAAATTATAAATGGCCAAAGCGGTATTGCTAAAATTACCAAATTCGACGCTTCAACTTTCACCTGCCAGATTGCGGGAGAAGTTAAAGAGTTTGATTATAAAAATCACTTTTCTGAAGAGCATTTAAAAATAGCCAGGCGTATGGATCCCTTTGTGCACTATGCCGCAGCAGCCGTAAGTGAAGCCCTGGCGAGCTCAAGGATAGATCCCTCACAAGATCCGCAGCGAATCGGTATATCGATCGGAAGCGGTATCGGTGGTATTTTCTCACAGGAAGAGAATACCGCAAATCTGCTTCATAAAGGGCACCGCAGGGTGAGCCCCTTTTATATTCCTGCCACAATCGGCAATATAGCTTCCGGATTCTTAAGTATTGTTCACGGAATAAAAGGACCGAATCTAAGCATGCAGACTGCCTGTGCCACAGCAAACCATTCTTTGGCTACCGCCTTTATGATTATCCGCTCCGGCATGGCCGATGTTATGATAGCAGGCGGCGCCGAAGCTGCTATTATTGAAATTTCCGTAGCAGGTTTTTGCAATATGCGCGCGCTATCAACCAAATATAACGAATCTCCCCAGACTGCATCACGCCCCTTTGACGTTGACCGCGACGGTTTTATTATGAGCGAAGGAGCCGGTGTGCTTATTATAGAAGATTACGAGCATGCTCAAAAACGCGGAGCTCCTATAATATGTGAGCTCTTAGCAATCGGTATGTCCGGCGATGCTTATGATCTGGTAATACCGGAACCGGACGGCAAGGGCGCATTTTACTCCATGCAGATGGCATTACAGCAGGCCGCTATAAACGCGGATGATGTAAATTATATAAACGCTCACGGAACGGCTACCCCTGTTGGGGATGCTGCCGAAGCCAAAGCCATAAAAAGATTAATACCGAACGAAAAAAATGTATATGTAGGTTCTACAAAATCCATGCACGGTCATTTATTGGGTGCTACGGCAGGGCTTGAAGCCATAATTTGTGCAATGTCCGTAAAAGAGAATATAATTCCACCCAATATCAATCTATTTAACCAGGACCCGGAGATAAAACTTACATGTATTAATACAGAACCGATAGAAAAAGAGGTTAAGTATGCTCTGTCAAATTCCTTTGGATTTGGCGGGCATAATTCAACAATTGTATTAGGCAAAATCTAAAAGTTTTTAAATAGCAACATATCCGACCACTGCTTGACCAAAATAATTTTTGCCTCTACAATCGGCGCAAGCTTATGAAAGGAACGCCTTTAACAAAAATATTCTCTCCTCGACATGGCGTGGAAGCCATAGAAAAAATTATTTCGGATTTAGATATATCCATCGGTGTTTATGATGAAGACGGCCGTTTCATTTGGGGAGAGGATCTGAAAGATACTTATGCATCTGCATCTCCCATTAAAGAGGACGATAAAATAGTGGGTCTGGTTTACAGCAAAAAGTATGCGAAAGCCGTGGCAACTTTCTTAAGCTATTTACTCCGCTCGGAAATTGAAAAAAAATATTTGGCCCATGATCTATTAGAGAAATATAAGGAAATTAACCTGCTTTATAAAATTGCGGAAAATATTAATGCTGCTGTTGATGTAAAAGAAACAGCTCACTTTATTATCGGTGAAGCAATAAATTTTATAAAAACAACTCATGCCTCACTTATGCTCTTGGATGATGAGTCACATGAATTAAATGTTGTTGCCAGTTACGGATTAAGACCGGAAATCTCAGATCAAAATCTGGATATAAACCAAATCATTCAAGATGTGCTTAAGGAAGGTAAACCTCAGGTTGTAAATGATGTTGTTCATAACGGACATCGCTTCTCCTTTATGTGTGCTCCTTTAAAAACCCGAGACAAAATCATCGGGGTTATGAATATCAGTCACGAAAATAAAGTGCACTATACGGCAGAGGATCTCAAATTCTTTACTACTTTAGCGTCTCAAGG
>Ga0307430_1000442_pt1 | contig 36211 bp, 33 predicted proteins | sample SalMarWE160130MG_FD_202159 | JGI IMG/M metagenome (GOLD analysis project Ga0307430, IMG submission 202159) | Salt marsh sediment microbial communities from the Plum Island Ecosystem LTER, Massachusetts, United States - WE1603-130 | ecosystem: Environmental > Aquatic > Marine > Intertidal zone >...
GGATTACCTTACCTGCATTGTCATTGCGAGTCCCGCCAACCGGCGGGTAGAAGCCGACAGTTGTTGGTGTATTTGTCGATAGAGATTTCCTTGAATGATATTAATGTGTCAATAAAATCCTTAAAGATTATGAATGGAACGAAGGCATATCTATATAACGGGGTGACTGCATGACGGCATTAAGGCTATTCTTGTAAAGCAGAGCTGAAATAGCATAGAAGCAAACATAGTAGAGTCTGTTAATCACTGAGTTCCAATGCCCATTGTCTGCCAAAAGCTTTGCAGCTTTTAACGTTTCCTTTGCGCCTTCAATACGATAATCTATAAAGTCTTGTTTAAGTGACTTACTCATAATATTACACCCTCCCTTTTGATATTCTGATAAAGAGGAGTTACTTTATGTTTTGTTCTCCAGTCTCTTTTATTATAAACGAAAAGGGATATTGCTTCTCCAGTCTCTATTTCCAGATCAAAGAGCTTTTCTCTGAATAAATCTTCAGCTTTGGATGTATCAGAACCATCTATCAGAATCATAAGGTCCCAATCAGAATCTTTCTTTGCATCATCTCTTGCTCTTGATCCAAACAATATCACCTGAGCTTTAGGATCGATCATCCTTATTTCTTTAAGAATACGGCTGGTTATATATGATTCTTTTTTCATCATGTTACAAATCTACAAAAATATTGAGAGTCGAGATGTTAACTCACCTCTATGTTATAGCCGGATTTCATTACTGCAGGTAACTAATAGGATCGATATAGTCAGAAAAATGATGGATCTGCTTTTCATTGCATTGTCCGTATTAGCAAAGTAAAATTTTATTTCTCAATTAGTTACTTTATTGTTTTGGAGTAACGGCAATCAGAACAGGATTATCAGTTTCATCGAGCGAGTTAGTTAGTTCTTCCAAAGCTTTTTTCTTTTCCGGACTTTTTACAACTGAATTTTTAAATTCTTTGGTGGCGATATGTTTTTTTAAAGTAAGTGCATCTACCCATGAATATAAGATTCCATCACAACAAAATTTTGGTTCAAAATCAATTCCCCCTGAGATATCATCTTTTAACCATCCTGCTGGAGCATTTTGCTCTGTTGTTGTTCCAAATATATTATTCGTCCCTTTATCAAAGACTCTGAAGCAGGAAGTTTTTTCATAAAAAAATCTGTAAATCAAAAATCGTGAAGTCTCTATAATCGAATTAACCTGAAGATATTCAGACATTGTTTCTTCTGAGAAATTCGATAAAGCATCAGTAGTAATATGTTTCATATGTGAGTCTAAAATCAGGTGTGGCGTGATTTTATTGGAACGATCAAGCGTAAAAACAGTATCGCTCAGCCAATATTTAAAATTAAGTGAATTATCGGATTTAAAAAGTAAATTTTCAAATTTTGCAACAAACATCATTTTCGAATTCTTTGGATATTTATAATAGTTTGGTATGGCTTTAAGGGTGTCTCCATCAAGATTAATTAACAAGTATCGAAAAGGTTCATTCCCATATGATGAACCATATGAAAGTAAAATATTATTTTGATCCGGACTAAAATCAATAGATGCAGGTTGATCTTTTAAAATCAAAGACTTTGAATAAACAAATCCTTTTGGGGTCACTTTATAAAATACAATTTTTTTTGTTATTAGAATTATAAGTAGATCATTAACGGAGTTTAAATCAAAATCAGAGATATATTGATATTCTTCAGGACCCCGTCCCTGTTTATCAAGTTTATAGAGATACTGCCCCTTGTTATTAAAACACAAAATTTCAACAGGTGTGTAAATAAAAATTTTGTCATTCGAGGTTCTAAGATCGTAAACATATCGAATAAGAGAACTATCTAATGTTTGAATTGGAATATATTCAACATTTGATGCAAGATCAGAAAGGTTTAACATTTCTGATTCTGGTGATGAAAGCAGGTCGATCATATTACTTTTTCTGATATCATTCCTGCCACATGACCAGATGACAATTGTTAAGGTGATTAATAGTGCTGTTTTCATGGATATTAATTTTATGGTTTCATCATTTATGATTCGATACAGAAAGTCTTTAGTTTGTTTCAATATTTAAATGGACGACTTGCATCAATGCCAGTGTCCCTATAAAATTAAGACGAATAATTTAGTTGAACAACTATAATATTAATTTATTTGAAAAATTGTCATTGCGAATCCCTCCAACCAGCGGGTAAAAGCAATCCATAGCTTTGATCACTACATAACTTTCGCTAGCGCGGATTTGAAATCCGTGCTTTTTTTGTGTGATGATGGATTCAAGGTTCAAGGCTTAAGGTAAGGTGAAGAAAACGGAATAGAAAACGCTGAACGAAAAAACGATAAACGTGAAACGTCAGGATATGAATCTTTTCATTTCGGTTAGAAAATCTCTAACCTGTTCAATAAGAGGTAAAACCATTTCCTCATCAAAATCGAAAAAATCACCATAGTCTCCTTTCTGTCTGTAATCAAAAAGCTTGGAAAATATTTTGCCGTACCTGATATCTATCTTTCCCTGTTTGATAAACTCATTACTGAATTTAATCCTGGCTCCATCGTGGGTTTGAGTCTCAATTCCATTCTTCAGGAGTAAAGCAATTACGGCATAGAAGCAGGAGTAATAGAGTCTGTTTATAGCTGCGTTCCATTTCTTGTTCTTGATAAGGATCAGAGCTTCATCAAATGCTTCTTCAGCTCTTTTAAATCTGTATTTTATATAATCATCCTGATTCTCAATTGTCATAGGCGGATACCTTCTTTTTTAACATTTTTATAAAGAGGAGAAAAGACTAATTTTTTATTCCAGTAGTCTTTTGAATAGATAAATGTTGAGATAATTTGCCCCGACTCAATTTCCAGGTTGTACAGGTCATCTCTGAATTTGTCTTCGATCTCATTAGTGACCTTCATGCTATCAATAAGTATAAGAATGTCCCAGTCGGAATCAGGCCGATTGTTTCCTCTTGCTCTGGATCCAAAGAGAAAAGCTTCTGCATTTGGATCTTCCCGATAGATAATCTTCGAAATTTTATCAAGCAATGTGTCCCGTTTCATCTGAAAACTAATCTAATAGCAAAGATAAGATTTTTTGTTTTATCTGTTGCAGGATTATTTTTCATAGATTAGTTGTTAAAGTGCAAAAGCCGGACATCCTGACGTAAATTTATAATGGCTCAGCAGAGCAATGGCATAGTCGCCCAGAGGTACAGCCGTAATTCATTGTTACGGATTGCTTCGTCTTCCGCTATGCGGAATCCTCGCAATGACCATAGTTTTTAGTAAATACAGTGCCACACGAATTACATAATTACCTTATCTGCATTGTCATTGCGAGTCCCGTGAAACGGGAAGAAGCAATCCTGAGCTTTAATCGCAACATTAACTTACAGGAATTAATGCTGAAATCCTGACATTAATCTGGACCGTCGTCTGTAAACACGGCGCACCGAGTGATGAGTGATGAGTGCTTTGCCTACCGTAGCCTGGGGGAGGTGGTGTGAGCGTTTTCAAGCTTACCGGCCGTCTGCTGCTACGATCGGAGGCAGAACATAAGCAATGAACGGATTCATTTTTCAGTGTTCAGTGTTCAGGATCAGGCAAGTATAAAAAACGACAAACGTTTAAACACGAAACGAAAAACGCTTCTCCTATTATTCCCAGTTCTCTTTTTGCGAAAAATTCAATTTATTATCATATTTACATGTATGAATAACAGGGAATCAGCTGAACACATATTTATTGCAGGGATAAGAGGAGTTCTTCCCGATAAACTGGTTAACAGCCAGATGTCATTACATGATTCGGTTCTCAGGATAGCCGGCAATGATTTTTCACTTAATGAGATAGCAAATATTTATGTTATTGGAGCCGGAAAAGCAAGTGCTGCAATGGCTCATTATGTTGAGAATATACTGGTTGACAGGATCACTGACGGGCAGATAACAGTCAAATACGGGCATGCATGCAAGCTTAAGAAAATAAGAGTAACTGAGGCGGGACATCCTTTGCCCGATTCAAATGGTTTTAAGGCGACACGGGAGATCATCAGAATAGCTCAATCAGCTTCAGAGAATGACCTGGTAATAGGTTTGTTCTCGGGAGGCGGATCTGCTTTGCTTACGGATGTTCCGGAAGGATTGTTGCCGGAAGAGGTCGTTTTAATCAACAACCTGCTTATAAGGAGCGGTGCCTCCATACATGAGATCAACACAATCCGCAAACACCTGTCGAACGTTAAGGGTGGTCAGCTTGCCAGAGCAATATGGCCTGCAAGATCTGTAAATATTATTTTGTCGGATGTTATTGGTAATCAGCTTGATATCATTGCTTCGGGACCTACGGTTCCTGATACTTCTACTTTTAGCGAAGCACTTAAAATACTTGAAGACTACCAGTTAATGAATGACATTACTGACGGAATAATTAATTATCTTAGTGAAGGAGCTGCAGGAAACAAACCGGAGACACCCAAACCTGATGATCCTCTGTTTTCCAGGACCATCAATGTTCTGGCAGGAACTAACCTGACAGCCCTTGAAGCCGCAAGAAAAAAAGCGATCGACCTTGGTTTCACACCGTTTATTATTAATGATTCGCTTCAGGGAGATGTTGCAGAAATATCACAATATCTCGTAGATACAGCTCTTTATTACATGGATAATAACGAGATTGAAAAACCTGTATGTCTGCTCTTTGGAGGTGAAACAACTTTAAAGGTTACGGGTAACGGACTTGGCGGAAGGAATCAGCATCTTGCCCTTATCATCGCTATGAAGCTGCAAAATATTCAGGGTATAACGGTTCTTGCCGCAGGAACTGACGGCAGTGATGGCCCGACCGAAGCTACAGGAGCTGTGATTGATTCAGATACGATGCACCTTGCTTTATCATTAAATGCTGATCCGGAAAGATTTCTGAATGAATTTGACTCATTCCATTTCTTCAAAAAAACCGGCGGTCATATCATTACCGGCCCAACAATGACCAATGTGATGGATATGATCGTAATAATCGTTGATTAAACCTTGCCGGATTTTTCCATCAGGTATATACGGGAAATTCTTTTAACAGACTCATTTATCGGAATAAAGGTAATACCGGTTGCTTCTTTGATTTTACGATTGTTAAAAAACACTTTTGAAAAGGCCGCATGGATAATGTCAGGTGTTATGGTACCCTCCTTTCCGGAAATTTTTGAGATAATTTTGAGAATACCTGTGACAGGAGGAGCCAAAATCTCCGGAACAGGAATAAATGGTTTTCTGACATTAAGACTTTGAGCAATCATTGTGAAAAACTCACGAAAGGATAAGTTCTCTGAAGAAATAATAAACCGTTCTCCGGTTACCGGACTGTTCATCAGAGTGATCATGGATTTTACAACATCCTGTACATCAACATATCCTGTAACTCCATTGGTATAAAAGAACATCCCTTCAGCAATCTTTTTAAAGAATTTCGGACTCCCATTATTCCAGTCGCCGGGTGCTAAAATCACTGACGGATTTACTATAACAGCTTTAAGACCTCTTTTTATACCATCCCAGACTTCCGATTCCGAAAGATACTTGCTGGTTGAATAGGCATTATGATAGACAGAATCATTCCACGGGCTGGATTCATTAACCATTTCATCCCCGGAAGCGGCTCCGAGGGCCGATGTGGAACTTACATGGCATAGTTTCTCTACTCCGCATTCAATGCAGGTATTAACAATATTAGAAGCGATAAGTATATTATTATTAATTAGTTCTTTTCTGTTTGAGTTATCGAATGAAACAGTAGCCGCACAGTGATATACATGATGGGACCCGGCAATTGCTTTTATAAGCAGGTTAATATCAGCAGCATCCGATTCGATCCATTCAATTTCATTGAACAGATCAGTTGACTTATCACTATAACAGGTAAAAACCTTTTTTACAAGATCAAGTTTGTATTTCTTACGGTAAATTGCCTTTATGTTGTTTCCTCTTTCAGCAAGAAAGTAAAGCAGGTGACTGCCTAACATACCTGTACCTCCTGTGACAAATACCATTCTTTTGTTCCGTTCCATAATGTGTCAATAATTCAGTTCATTTCTGAATTCTTTCTCCAGCAGGTTATACCTTAATCTTACGGGAATTATTCTACTTAAAACGAGTAATAACCTGTTAATGAAAAGTGGTACATAAACCATTTTACCTTTTTCTGTTTTATCCAGGGTAAGCCTGGCAAGTTTGTCGCTGTCTATTGTTGTAAGTTTGCCGAAAAATCCGTGGCTCTTAATTCTGGTGGCAGCCAATGGATTGCTTTCAACTCCGTTGGGGCAAACAACAGAGACCTGTATTCCTGAACTTTCAAGTTCTTTTGCAAGACTTTTTGAGAAACTCAGCACAAAAGCCTTGGTGGCAGAGTAAATGCTTTTATACGGAACAGGGAAATAACCTGAAAGACTACCTGTATTAAGGATTTTACTGTCGGGGCATTGTTTTAACAGAGGGATAAAGTATCGGGTTAGTAAAGCCAGCGCCCTTACATTCAGCATGATACGTACATCACTGTATTCGGGATCTGATTGTTCAAAAGAGGTTGATCCGGCAATACCGGCATTGTTAATAAGAAAGTTAATCTTAACGTTCTGATTAACACACCATTCATATACTTTGGAGGGGGCGTCAAGACCTGTCAGATCAATGGCAAGATATCTTACCTCCACATTAAACCTCGATTTTATTTCACTGACAGTATGATCCAGTTCGGGACCAGGCAATGCAACTAATATCAAATTCCTGCCACGTTGGGCACACTCAAAGGCGAACGATTTTCCTATTCCTGAACTACTACCTGTGATAAGAGTAAAGTATTGTTCCATCTTATCCGTGTTTTGAAGGTAAATATACAAACATCCCTTAATAGCAATTGGTGTTTTTATTATATTTGTCCACAGCCCGTTAAATCAATAATTAATAATCACTGCAGCTGAACATGACAGCACCATATATTATTTTAATAGTTCTGGCCGGTGTAACGATGTTGTTGTTAATGGTACTGAAGTTCAAGCTCAGTGCTTTTATTTCCCTTTTGATAACTTCAATTTTTGTCGGAATAATGGCAGGGATGCCACTCTCAGGGATCTCTTCAAGTATTCAGGAAGGTATGGGAGGTACGCTCGGTTTTGTTGCGACAGTAGTTGGTCTTGGAGCGATTTTCGGTCAGATGCTTGAAAGCTCGGGAGGAGCTAAATCACTTGCTAATTATCTGCTGGAAAAATTTGGTAAGAAAAGAGCTTCATGGGCTCTTGTTTTAACAGGATTTATAATAGGGATACCGGTTTTCCTTGATGTTGGTCTGATAATACTGATACCGCTTGTATATGCTCTTACGCGTGATACGAAAGTCTCGATTTTGTATTATGCCATTCCTCTGCTCGCCGGTCTTGCAGTCACCCATGCAATGGTGCCACCCACACCAGGTCCGATGGCAGTATCTGAAATATTAGGTGTACAGATGGGGTGGGTGGTCTTGTTTGGTCTGACTGTCGGATTACCTGTTGCTGCCCTGGCAGGTCCTTTATTCGGACGTTTCATTGCGAAGAGAATGTATATTCCGGCACCTGCTGAAATTCTTGAGGCGGAATCTGATTCAAATGATCCGGCCACGAAACTTCCTTCGTTCAGGGTAATTGCGCTTATCATTTCAACTCCGCTGCTGTTAATCCTCGCCGGTACCTTTATCGGTGTAGGAGTCGAAAAAGAAGTGATTACAAAATCATTAATTACTGAAATCGTTTCCTTCATCGGTCATCCTTTTACAGCTTTGATAATCGCAACACTACTGTCGATCGGGCTATGTATCAGGAGAAAGATGCCGAGACAGAAGATACTTGATCTGAGCACCAGAGCACTGGGCCCTGCAGGTATCATAATACTTGTTACCGGTGCCGGTGGTGTTCTGAAACAAATACTGGTTGACAGCGGCATCGGGAAAATACTTGCCGAATCGATTGCAGAATCTTCAATACCTCTTATATTACTTGCCTGGTCGCTTGCAGCTCTGGTGAGGATCACCCAGGGCTCAGCCACAGTGGCAATGATTACTGCTGCAGGAATAATGGCCCCGATATTACCTGTTTTTAATCTTAATCAGCCTGGTATTGCACTTATTGTGATTGCTATTTCATCGGGAGCCACAATACTCTCTCATGTCAATGACAGTGGATTCTGGATCGTTAGCAAATATCTGGGGATGAATGAAAAACAGACTCTTAAATCATGGACTGTCATGGAAACAATCATATCAATCACAGGTCTTGGTTTAACTATGCTACTGAGTGTTTTTATTTAGAAAACAGATTGTTAATGCAACATATTGTTTTTCTTTCTATTTTTGACCTTCTAAAAAATACTGTAGATATAAAATGGTTGTTATCAGAATATTAATATTTATTTTCGCAAGTCTCTTCATCATGGTTCCTTCTTTAGCCCAGATAGGAGTTCCTATCCTGTCACATTACAGGGAAAGCAGGGAAATAGAAGATCAAAGCTGGGCAATCTGTCAGGATGAAGATCTGATTATGCTTTTTGCAAACAGACATGGAATACTGACGTATGACGGGCAGGAATGGAACAGTATACAAATTCCGACAATACCATATGTACTGAAATACAGGGAGGAGAATAAAAGGGTTTATGTTGGTGGCGATAATGATTACGGCTACCTGGAGAAAGATGAGAAAGGTTTATACAATTATTATTCGCTGGTCGAAGATTGGAAAGGGTTAGGTGTGATAACCCGTATTATTTTTACGGATACGACTGTTTATTTTTATGGAGAACAGAGTATATGCAGACATGATCTGAGAAATCATATTCTTGAAAAACGTTTCACAATGAAGGGTAATAATCCTTTCACTGGTATGTTCGTGACTTCCAAAAACACATTTTTCAATGTTTATTCCAAAGGGCTCCACAGGCTTGACAGCGATACTCTTTTCCCGATAGTAACCGGTTATCTTCTTAAAAATGATGAAGTGCTGTTCAGCCTGCCTTACGATGATAAATTGGTACTTCTTGGAATAAGTAATGGCGATCTCTCACTTTTCGACGGTATAAAATTTTATGATTATAAAATAAATGATGACGGATACCTCAGCCAGAATATACTTTCAGAAGGTCTGGCAATATCTGATTCTCTCTACGTATTTTCCACCCTCGACGGAGGTGCCCTTGTTGTTAACAGAAAGAACAGGAAAATAAGAAATACAATCAACTATCAGAATGGATTGCCTGATGACGAGATTTTTGGACTTGGTGCTGATAATAATGGCGGTTTGTGGCTTTCTCATCAGTATGGTCTTACACGTGCAGATCTTAGCCTGCCTGTGGGAAATTTCAGCATTTATCCCGGACTTAAAGGTAACCTGACTACATCAGCATGGAACAATAGTGAGATCTATGCAGGCACAAGCGAAGGAGTTTTTTATCTGGCTGAAGTTGTAGATTATCTTAATTATGAGATCCTTGTAAAGAAGGAACCGGAGATAACTGTCACTCCTGGGGAGACTCAGTCTGAAAAAACACAGGATCAGGAAAAAAGCAGGAACAGGATCTTTACAAGAATCTTCGGGAGGCTGACAGATGTAGAAAAAGACAAAACACCTGTTCTGCCAGCAGATAAACAAACAGTTACAGTTAATACAAAACCTAAGGATCAGTACATCAGAAAAACTGTAAGAAGGATAAAATCGGTAAGGTATGTTTATGAGAAAGTTGAAGGGCTAAATGAAAAATGCCGGCAGCTTGTCACAACCTCACACGGACTTCTGGCTGCGACCAACAGAGGATTGTACGCTATAACCAATCACAGAGCAGAAATCATAACAGATAACCGGTATATAAACTATATAAGCTGGAGACCATATAATAATAAGTATTTTGTTGCTGCCGATGATGGATTTTTTACGGTTAGTTTTCCAGATGACAAATGGATTATTGAATCTCCCGATAAGGAATATTCAGGTTCAGTTTATTCGGTTTTAATGACAGATGGAGACACACTGTGGCTTGGATGTGATAATATGATACAAAAAGTGGCCACTGATGCGGGTAGGATAACCGGTGGTTATTCCGTGCTTGGCATTGACACTGATATACCACTTCAATATAAGATTGACAATGTAAATGACTCTGTATTCCTGTTCACCTCATCAGGGATCTATTTTTTTGATAATAACTCAGGAAGATTCAGTATCTACAAACCTGAACCTGAAGAACCTGAAACCAGAATTAAATATATCTTCCCGCTTTCCAACCTTCCCCTTTTTAAGGCTGACGATGACTGGATCAGCCTTGCAACCGATAATAAAGTAGCAGACATGGAGTTATCGCTTCTTAAAATATTTGATGAAGTTGTATCAATAAGTGCCGATTCAAATTATCTGTGGATTATTGATGGTGAAAACCATCTTTACAGAATCGACCGCTATAAATCAGCTGTCATTAAGCCTGAGATAGATGTATTCGTAAAGAGTGTATCTAATGAGAGGGGGAAAGTATTCAGTTTATCCGATATTGTACTTGATCCGGGTGAAAATATGCTTAATTTCAAGATTGTTGCTCCCGGTTACCTTAAGCAGAGTACTACTCAGTATCAATATATAGTAGAGAAATTAATGCCTGACTGGTCCCCCTGGTCGGTAAATTCAGAATACAGTCTTATAAGACCCAAACCCGGTGATTACACTCTTAAAGTCAGGGCTAAAGATCTGTGGGGCAACATAGGAGAACCGAAGACAATTCAATTTACAATTAAGGCACCATTCACCAGAACAACCGGTTTCTACCTGTTCTCAGGCCTGGCAGCTTTGCTTGCAATATCCTATGTAGTTCAGCTCAGGGAAAGACAACTTCAGAAGAAGAACAGAATATTGGAAGACAAAGTAAAAGAACGAACAGCTGAGATTGAAGCACAAAAAGAAGAAATCACATCAAGCATAGCATATGCAAGCAGAATTCAGATGGCAATGTTGCCTGCAAATGACCTTTTTAAATATGTATTTCCAGATTATTTTATTTTATTCAAACCCAGAGATATCGTAAGCGGCGATTTTTACTGGATCGGAGAAGATGAGAAACATATATTCTTTACTGTGGCGGACTGTACTGGTCATGGCGTACCGGGTGCTTTTATGAGCACACTGGGTATATCGGCTCTGAATGAGATCATTACAAATTACAAAGACCTGAAAGCTAGTATGGTCCTTAACTTGTTAAGGGAAAAAACAAAAACATCCCTGCACCAGACAGGCAAGGAGGGAGAGGCTACAGATGGTATGGACCTGGCATTCTGCATACTGCATAAGAACCGGAGACTTCTTGAATATGCAGGAGCCTATAATCCGTTATTTCTTGTCCATGGAGGTGAATTAAAAGAATATAGAGGAGACAGAATGCCTATTGGTATTCACTATGGTGAGAAAGAATCATTTACCAATCATGAAATAAAAGTAAAAAAAGGTGATTTAATCTATATTTTTTCTGATGGTTTCTCTGATCAATTTGGTGGTTCTCAAGGTGGAAAATATAAAAAGTTCAATCTCAAAAAGCTACTCGCTAAGATCTGTCATAAATCAATGGGAGAACAATTGACGATTCTTGAAGATGAATTTCAAAAATGGAAAGGCGACAGCGACCAGGTAGACGATGTTACCATAATTGGTGTTAGATTATAGTCTAATTCCTATACTCTTCAACATTTAAACATTTCAACCTTTACACTCTCCTTTAATTCATTATATTTAAAATTCACTTGATCACTTTAAAATAGATATTTGCAACACTATGGTAATTAAATTCTTAGGAGCTTCACGGGAAGTGACGGGAAGTAAATTCCTTCTTGAAACAGATTTAGGAAAACGGATACTTCTCGATTGCGGTATGTTTCAGGGTAAAGGTCTGGAAACAGATGAAATGAACAGAGATCTGGGTTTTGATCCTTCAACGCTCGATTATATTATTCTGACACATGCTCATATTGATCATTCTGGTCTTATACCATATGTCTACAGGCTCGGATTCAGGGGGTCGGTGGTTTGTACCAATGCAACTCGCGATCTCTGTTCAATAATGCTTGCCGATTCAGGATATATACAGGAGCACGATACCCGTACTTTCAATAAGAAGCGTACGAGAAAGGGGCTTCCTGTTGTTACTCCGATTTACACTCAGGAAGATGCAAAAGCGTGCATGAGCTTGTTTATTGGGATTCCTAATGGAATGAAGTTCAGGATAGATGAAAATATCAGGGTTAGGTTTACACATACAGGTCACATGCTGGGCAGCGGAGCTGCTAATCTTCAGATTACTGAGAATGGTCAAATGAAACGTATCACTTATACTGGTGATATCGGCCGGTCCTCAAGTCGCATACTGGCCAGACCACAGCCGTTTCCCCAGGCAGATATTCTTCTCACTGAATCAACATATGGCGACAGGCTGCATAAGGAAACGGTTGCTGCTGATGATGAACTGCTGGATATTGTTGTTCAGACATGCGTGAATAAAGGCGGAAAACTCATTATCCCGGCCTTCAGCGTCGGCCGTACACAGGAAGTGGTCTATACACTTAATAATTTTTACAATAGCGACAAGCTTCCCAGAATCGATATTTTTGTGGACAGTCCTCTTGCTGTAAATGCTACCACAGTATTCAGGATGCACCACGAATGGTTTAACAAAGAATTTCAGCATGTTCTTGAAACTGATCAGGACCCTTTCGGATTTAATTCTCTTTTCTATATTACAAGGGTGGAAGATTCCAAAAAACTTAATGATCATAAAAAACCGTGTATAATCATTTCAGCATCAGGTATGATGGAAGCAGGTCGTGTTAAACACCATCTTGCAAACAATATATCCAACCACAAAAATACAATCCTGGCAGTAGGCTATTGTGCCCCAACCACACTGGGAGCAAGAATACTCAGAGGCGACAGGGAAGTCTCAATTTATGGAAATATCTATGAAGTTAAGGCAGCTGTGAAAAAAATCGATTCATACAGCGGACATGGCGATTATAAAGAAATGATCAGTTTCCTTGAATGCCAGGATAAGCAGGCAATTGAAAAGACTTTTCTTGTACATGGTGAGTATGAAACTCAGAAAAAGTACGCCTCCACTCTTGAAAAAGAGGGGTTCACTAATATTGAGATACCGGGAAGAAAGCAGGAGTATGTAATATAGATGCTTGTTGCTTGTTCCAGCACCCAGCACCCAGTTACCTGATATACATCTTCAGTTCCAATCTTACCCTTTTCCAGTCAGGATAGACTTCCGTCAGGAGCTGATAATATTCCTTACTGTGATTGTGGTGCCTGAGGTGGCACAGTTCATGGATGATCACATACTCAGCAAAGATACGGTCAAGTCTTATCAGATCGGCACTGATAGCTATTTTCCCTTTGAATGAACAGCTTCCCCATCTTTTTTTCATCGTTCTTACTGTGAAACCCGATGGTGAGAAATTGAATTCCCTGTATTTAAGCAGAATTTCATGAAACAGCTTTGTAAATACTGATCCGGCAACTACCTTATACCAGCCCTCAAGCATAGCCCTGATTATTTTTGGATCGGGTTTCCCTGCAAAACCAACTTCTATAATATGATCTGACTTCCGGATATAGTAATCATCAGAAGGAACTATTCTTAACAGGTTGTCCTGCCCCATGAACATTATTGATTCACCATCCTCAAATTTGTTATCATGGTCAATCCTGGTCAGTGAAGCATGATAATTCTGTACCTTTCTGATCCATTCCGATTTTTCTTCGATCATTTCCCGGATTATTCTTTCAGGTGTTCCGAATGGCACCCTTACAACCACACCTTTATCAGGATGAACGCTTATTCCCAGAGTTCTTCTTCGTGTATATAATATTTTGTATTCTATATTCTGTTTCATTTTGACTCCAGTGAGGAGAGATAATATATCAGACAGGCTGTTCCATCCATTGTACATTCATTAGTGGAGTAGTCAGCGAAGTCATCATGATATACAGCCAGGTCAGTCTGAAAGGGGGCATATTCGTCTTCGTTTGCGAGATACAAATATTTAAGCGAATTAAAGACAGACGGGTAGACAGGGCCATCAACAAGTCCTCCATATACCTGGCCACCCTTAACCACATATGAAGAGTGTGTATTTTCAGGATAATCGCCATTCGTCGGTTTTTCTACAGGATGTACCAAAACACAGTGAGATGATAATGGAAAGCGTGATTATGTTTTTCATAGTTCATCAGGTATCATCAGGATACATATGCAATATAATAAAATCTTTATAGATCATTTACTGTATGGAAAAAATTCATAACTAACAGAATTACATTACAATAACAGCCATTTGTTAAAAATTACTAATTGTTTTTTTCAATGGAATAAAACTATTTTAATGTTTGTCTAATACACAAATTAGTTAACTTAAATTATTATGTTATTATGAAAAAAGGAATGAGGTTTTTATTTATTATTTTCCTTTCAATGTTGGTGTCTTCAGCTTTTTCACAAGAGCAGGGTCAGAGACAGAGGCAGCAGAGAACTCCTGAAGAGACTGCTAAGACTCAGGTAGAGTGGATGAAGACAGATCTTAAACTCGACGAAGCGGCTACTGAAAAGGTTTATGATGTTGTTTTAAAGTATGCAAAGCAATCATCGGAAGAGAGGCAAAAATTAATGGCTGCCAGTGACCGAGAAGGTATAAGAGCTAAAATGACTGCAATTACGGAAGCACGGGACAAGGAGCTGAAAGTTATTCTTGGCGACAAGAATTTTGAGCTGTTCAAGACAAAAGAAGCTGAAAGGCGGCAGGCAGCCAGACCTCCCAGGCAAAATTAAAGTTGTTGTTATCCAAACTGGTTAAAAGTCTTTTAATGGTTTTTCAGTGATTTATTACTGTCTTTTAGAATCTTAGGTTAGTTAGGTTAGTTTAAAAGATCAGGTTGGGTCAACTCAAACGGGTAGTAAAAAAATAAAGCTACCCGTTTTCTTATTGGTAAAATTATGAATTTATTATAAAATACCTGAGTCTATTCTTGAACAATGTTAATTACAGTGATCTCAGGTGGCATCCATATCCTGAAAGGGATGGCAAGTACTCCAAGTCCGCGGTTTACATACAAATACTGATCACCTTCATAATATAATCCGTTCCAGTATTTGTAAAAATATTTTGAGGGGCTCCACCTGAACTTTTTGGTGAGTATGCCCATTTGCATCCCGTGAGTATGTCCGGCAAGAGTGACCGGTATATCAGTCTTTCCTTTTACGTCTATATCCCACTGGTTGGGATCATGCATAAGAAGTATTTTCAGATCGGCACTATCCAGTCCTTCAATGGCTTTATCAAGATCTCCATGGATAATGTCGGGGAACTGACCCATGGTTATGACTCCGATCAGGGCAATCTTTGCATCTCCTTCATCAATAATTATAAATTCATCGTTAAGTACTTTATATCCTGATGATGTGATCAAACTATTCATTATTAATACATTATGTGCCCTGTCAGCTTCAGTAAAAAATGGATGGTATGTTCCAAAGTCGTGATTACCCATTACAGCATAATTACCCAGTCTGCTTTCTGCCTTACTGAGTATCGTGTCAAAAGAATTGAACTCACGCCATCCATAGTTGACAAAATCGCCGGTATTAAGAATAAGATCAGGCTTATAGCTGTTTATTTTCTCCATCAATTCCATGAGCAGATCATGATGATGATAGAAACAGGGAAGATGCAGGTCCGAAATCTGGACTATCTTAAGAGGATTCAAATTCTTGTCTAATCCTTTGATCTTGATTGTAACTTCTTCAGTTTTAAAATTAAATCTGCAATAAAGCGTCCCATATGCGATTATGGAAAAAATAACTAATGACAGTACCATCCCTGTATTTGTCATTGATCTTACATAACCGCCGGTTTTTCTCCTTAAAATTTTACCTGAAAAATGAAAAATAATAAGGAGGATCCTTGGAACAATAACAGCACAAATCATACCTGTAAGATTCATTATCAGCCAGGTATGTCCGGGCATATCATAAATTCCTCTGTACAGGAGATGTTCGAAGAAAAGGATCCACAACCATACCGTAAGGATCGCATTAAATATTGAAAACAAATAATATTTTGTCCGCGATTTATCGTAGAAGTGTTCCCTGATTACGATAAATGTCAGGATCTCAATAGTTAAAAGTATTAACAAAAGCATAGCCATACGTTTACTGTTTAATAAAATTACGCAATTAATATTTAACTAGGTCTTGGATTAGTTACATTCGCAACTAGTATTATAAGATATGAGCAGAGTTAATTTTTTTGATTCGGATTATGAGCCTGTTTCGGAACTGATCTATGCCATCGTCACAGCTAGATATAACAATAAATGGGTATTTGTCCGGCACCATGATCGTGTAACTCCAGAGATAACAGGAGGACACATAGAACCGGGTGAAGATCCGGCAGATACTGCACGCAGGGAGCTGGCCGAAGAAACTGGTGCTGTTGAGTTTACACTCGACAGTGTTGCCACATATTCAGTGGAGGAGGAGGGAAACACGGGATTCGGCAGACTCTATTATGCTGAAATTTACAGACTTGATGTTATCTCTGATACTTCTGAAATTGCTGAGGTTGTATTCATGGATGAGTTGACTGATAATCTTACCTATCCTGATATACAACTGGTTTTTCTCCAAAAGGTATCTGAATACCTTAAGGAGAGGGGATCATATTAGATATATTCAAAACTTGCTTTTTTTGATACAGACCTCAGGATCAGCAGTACCGACAAAGAAAACCTGTTTACCGAGTTTGTAAGGATAAAAAATGAAAAAACAAAGAATATCACCGGAAGCGGACTCGGATTATCAATTGTCAGGAAGGTTGTTGAACTGTATAATGGAAAAATATCTGTAGAAAGCACACCGGACGCAGGAAGTGTGTTTGAAGTCAGAATACCTCAAAAAAATCAATCATAAATCTTATAATATGAATACATTACCGGGAAAAACTGTCGAACGACTCAGTGAATACAGAAGAACACTTCTGGGATGTCTTAATGAGAAAAGAAATTTTATCTTTTCTCACGATCTTGCTTCTCTTCTTCATATTAATGCAGTCGCAGGCTATTTTAAGGGGAAAAGATCCAAACTTAATCTTGTGGCTTCATTCGATAATGATCCTCAGAAGATAAATAAAGTAATTTCAGGAGTCAGATGTTATCCCTACCACGAAATGGAGAAGGTAATTAATGAATTAAACATTAAGATTGCTATTCTCACTGTACCTGTTGACTATGCAAAGGAAATAGCTGAAGAGACAGTCCGTTTCGGGATAAAGAGGATTCTGAATTATACGACTGTTCCGCTCAACGTACCGTCAGGTGTTTATCTGGAAGAATATGATATGATAACTTCCATCGAAAAGGTTGCCTATTTTGTGAAGGAGAATAAATACTAGCATTCCGGATCCGCCGGGTAACGATCTCAGAGCTTATTTACTGATAGTAATCATTTATGGTAAACTTATTATTGACTAACTTTGTTAAATATTCAAAACTTTTAATTCATGCGATTTTCGCCGGAAAAATTAAGTATCCCCGATCAAAGGATGAGACCATTTATTGATCCGGATGAGATCTGGAATCTTATTAATAAGACAAAACCCGAAAAACAAAGAGTCAGGGATGTAATTGCAAAATCACTCGGGAAGCACCGACTGACAATGGAGGAGACAGCAGTGCTTGTAAATGCTGTCGGAACTGATCTTGTTGATGAGATAAAACAGGGTGCACGTGAACTTAAAAAGATTGTCTATGGTAACCGGATCGTACTCTTTGCACCACTTTATATAGGCAACAAATGCACAAATAACTGTCAGTATTGCGGATTCAGGATATCAAATAAGGATGCAGTCCGTAAGACTCTGACGGACGATGAAATAATAAAAGAGGTTGAGGCGCTCGAGGATAACGGACAAAAGAGACTGATTCTTGTATATGGTGAGCATCCCGATTATTCGGCTGATTACATTGCACATACAGTAAGACTTGTCTACAGGGTAAAAAAAGACCGGGGCGAAATAAGGAGAGTAAATATCAATGCAACTCCTCAGGATATTGAGGGTTTCAGGAAAGTCGGGGAGTCAGGAATAGGAACATATCAGATTTTCCAGGAAACATACCATCCCGAAGCCTATAAATGGTATCACCTTGGCGGAAAGAAGCGGGACTATGAATGGCGCCTCACATCACTTGACAGGGCTCAGGAAGCAGGCATAGACGATGTAGGAATCGGGGCTCTGTTCGGATTATATGACTGGAGGTTTGAGGTACTGGGGCTGTTGAGACATACTAACCATCTTGAAGCCTGTTATAATGTAGGACCGCATACAATTTCCTTTCCGCGGTTAAAAGATGCCGTCACTCTAAAGCCTAATAGTAAATATCAGACAGGTGATGAGGATTTTAAGAAACTGGTTGCAATACTCAGGCTTGCTGTTCCATATACCGGTCTTATACTGACTGCCCGTGAAGCTCCCGATGTAAGACGGGAAGTGATGCAATACGGCGTATCACAAATAGACGGAGGTACAAAACTGGAGCTTGGTTCATACTCCGAATCAAGAAATGAAGAACAAAATCTTAACCGTGAACAATTCAGGATAAACGATCCCAGATCTCTGTCAGAAGTCATTGATGAACTGCTTACTAATGATTACATACCCTCATTCTGTACTTCATGCTACCGGGCGGGACGAACAGGTGAGCATTTCATGGAATTTTCTGTTCCAGGATTCATAAAAAGATTCTGTACGCCCAATGCATTACTCACCCTGTCGGAGTATTTATGTGATTATGCAACAGGGGAACTGGCAGAAAAGGGGTGGAAAGTAATTGACAATAATCTGAAGAAACTTGATCAGGGAGTTATGCAAAAAACCGTTGAAAAACTTGACCGGATAAAACAAGGGGAGAGGGATCTATATTTTTAAATTGTAACATTATGATAAAAGTTCTGGGAATTAAAATTATCGACAGAATAAAAGAAGCTGGACCGGATCCAGGTGAAGAAGATGGTGTTTTAGATCAGTTGCCCAGAATCTGACCGAAAAACAATGCATTCAAAAAGATCTTGGTTGTCCCGTACCAGATTGCCCTGAAATTTGTGTTGTCGTAAATAGAAATTATACTGTTTCTGTGAATACTGGCAAATGCTGCACCTTTTATCCTTTCAATATTCTCTTCAGTACAATAACCGCTAAGCAGAGGATTTTCCGTGTATCTGACGGGATTGTTATAGATATTACTGTTGATCCTGACTACAGAGGTACCCCTCTTGAAAACCGGCAGGTTATTTCTGGTGTATCCATAACAAAGCGGATGAGTGAGGTCAAGCACTGTCTCAAAGACAGATCCCGGGATCTGATGTACCTGGTTATTAACTGATTTGTTGATATAGATACCCTCTTTTATATCCGGAACAACAGGCGGAATATAATCCAGTTCAGCAAATTTATTTCTTGATATCCAGGTGTTTCCACCCTTGTATGCGATTATTGTTCCTCCTCTCCGGTTCCATTCTCTTATATTTTCTGTTCCTGAAGCGCCTAAATCGGGAGAACCGGAAATTATTAGAACATTGTACCTGCTGAGATCAACGTTGGCAAACCTTGCTGCTGTAACCATTGTTACAGGTATATTGAATCGTGTATCAAGCAAATGCCATATCTCCCCGATATCGCTGCTGCTGGTTCCTTCACCTGTGAGCATAATTACCGAGGGTTTCTTCAGAATGTTGAAAGCATTGCTGCCCAGATCAATACCTTCGGTAGTCAGACCTGTTTTTACACCAAAGACTGTTATCCTGCAATCATTTGCAACTGAATCCATTAAGCTGTATATCGCATCTCTCCTCATTAATTGCCCATGGGCTGGAACAAGGATGGTCCCAGGGGAAAAGCTTTTTCTTAATGAACCATCATCACATGTGAATTCCCTTGTTGAGACACGGGCTGTAAGGCCGGCTTTCTGTAACAGGTAAAGTGCTTTGGGAGCAAAATACTCATTCCATTCGAAAAGATAAGCATAAGCATCTTCAGATGCGAGCAACTGACCTTGTTTCATGGGAGGGTCAGTTATTTCAGGTCCTGTGAGTGCCGCCAGCTCTTTTAAAGAGGTGATTCCTGTATATTGAATATTAAATGACATGGGGAGTACCCATGTTGAAATGTCATAGAATGTACTGTCGGTGAATTCCTTAACTGGTTCAAAAAGACTTCGGATGAACAGGTATTCAGGTTGACTTAGCGGAACGATAAAACTGTTTTCTGCTTTATACTGTGTCCCGTCTTTAATTATATCCCTGTTGAGTTTACAGATTTTTATCTGATGTCGTAACAGGTTCCGGATAAACTCGGAAACCCTTGCGTTATCTGTCGGTTCTGTAAAAATATATGCTTTCACCGGATGTTTCTCCGACTGGATAAGGGCATCTTTGTAGAACTTTCTCTGACTTTCAAGAAGTTTTTCTCTCATTCTCAAACCTGCTTCAAGTGATGAGAGTGCGACTGTAAACTGATTTCTTATTGCAAAGGAGAACGAAAGTGATCCTCCCGGAGTCTCTCTGAGATGTCCTCTTACACCGGCCTGTTCAAAAAGAATTCCCACAGAACCGTGAATATCAGGGTAGGATGACCCTTTACCAACGTAAAAATCATCGTATGTCTCTTCGGTATAATAAAGACTGCCAATAGCATTAAGATATTTCTCATGATATCTGCCAATTTCTGCTGTAAGTTCCTGGTTTTCCGGTGGAGTTAGTGGATTGTTCCGGCTCTGGATACCCGGCTGGAAGAAGAAAGTAGCATTTGCTCCCATCTCGTGATGATCGGTGTTAATATTCGGCTTCCATTTGTGGAAAGCTGCCACGCGTCCGACAGACTCAGGATGCTGAAGCATTATGTAATCGCGGTTAAGATCAAACCAGTAGTGGTTGGTTCTTCCTCCCGGCCAGCTTTCACTGAATTCCCAGGATGAGGGATCAGGATTATTATTCAGGCTTCTGGCAAAATTAACCCATGTGGAGTGACGTTGCATACCATCAGGGTTAAGAGAAGGATCAATCATAATTACAGCATTATCAAGTAATTCATCAATCTGTTTACCCTCGCCGGCTACAAGGTAATAAGCTGTCAGAACCGATGAATTTGGAGCACTTGATTCATTGCCATGTACTCCATAACCGAGCTTTATAAACACAGGCATGCTACTTATATCCACGTCTTCTGATTTAGAAGGATCGCATAGCTGAAGATGTTGCTGCCTCAACTCTTCCAGGTTTCTGATGTTCTCCTGTGAACTGATTATCAATTGACCCAGCGGTCTTTTTTCATGGCTTCTTCCGTACTCTTCCCAGAGAGCCCTGTCAGACACTTTTGCCAGCTCGATCATATAGAAGTAAAGCTTATCGTGGGTAAGGTGCCATTCTCCGACCTCATGACCGGTAAATTGCTCAGGGGTCGGTATTGAAACATTATACGAGATATTATCCGGAAGATAATACTCAAGGTTAACCTGTGCTTTAATTGTTGCACCTCCTAAAAACAGGGCGAGAAATAAAATACTCCTTTTCATTGTATGTATGGATTGAATGTTAAGGTAATCTGCCACCTGCCGCCTGCAGCCTTTTTTCATAGTGCTTTGTATCACCCCACTCACCGTATATAATTTCGGTGTCAGCCAGACTTACACGTGCTTCAAGGCAACTCTGGCAATCCTCTGCCGAATCGTCTGTACAGGGTTTATTATCGTACAGCCTGTAATTATCACGGTATTTGCCGGGTGTAATATTGGGCATAAGTATATTTGCTCCTGTTTTCAATGCCTTTTCCCTTCCGACAGAATCAATTGCCTGGAGTGCAGTTGGGGCAACGATGTTGATATCTTTCATCATTATTCTTAAAATGGCAGTCATTTTAAGAGCAAGATCGAATCTTTCATTAATTGGAAGCAGCTTATCCGAATGAATGATAAGCGGTGTGTCGGCCTGTTCAATATATGGTCCCATACCGCACATGTCGATATCAAACTCATTCATGAATAAAAGATCGTCTGCAAGATCTTCGGATGTCTGGAATGGCAATCCGATCATCACACCTGTACCTGTCTGGTAACCAATATCCTGAAGGCTTTTAAGGCATTGCAGTCTGCGATCAAAATCGTGTTTTTTGTTGATGGGGTGGATTTTGCTGTAAAGTATCCTGTTGGTTGTCTCAATCCGTAAAAGGTAACGGTGCGCTCCTGCCTCGAACCATCTTCTGTATACCTCGGATTCCTGTTCCCCGACCGATAGAGTAATTCCAAGTTTTCCCCCTGACATTTCTTTAATTTTATACAGAAGGTTTTCAACACGGTTTGTAACTGAAGCGCTCTCAAGTTCTCCCGATTGAAGCACTATTGATGCGTACCGGTTATCATAAGCGAATTTTGCAGCAGCAATTATCTCATCATCAGAGAGATTGTAACGTTTAAGGTTTTTGTTGCCTTTCCTGATCCCGCAATAAAGACAATCTTTTCCACAGATATTCGAAAATTCAATCAATCCCCTGAGCCAGACTTTTTTACCGATATATTTCTCCTTTACTTCAGCTGATTTCTTAAAGAGTAATATTTTGTCTTCTCCCTCAGCCTCAAGTAGTTTGACAATATCTTTATTAGAAAAGCTGTCTTTTGCCAATATATCCGATACATTCATGCCTGTTTTTCGCCTAAATAATTTACAAAGATACTAAAAATCACTCCTTCGCTCCTTCACCCTAAAGAACCTCAAAATCCTCTGCCAAACATTCTCCACAATGTTACTTTAAGCTCTTCCCATCTCTTCATGGCAGCATAAGCAAAATTGTTTGTATAATCTGTAACATATCTTTGTGCTTCCTCATTCTTTCTTTCATTTACAAGTGATACTATTTTCTTCTCAACCAGTGGCAGCTCTTCAAGAGCTTTCATTTCGAACTCCCTGACTGCCGCTTCGATCATTCCTCTGCTTCTTGACCAGTTGACTGTAGCAAGCCTGTTAGCCTCTCTGAACGACCAGATAGCAGAAGGTTTTCCTTTGCCTGATCCTGCTATTTCCATGTGCCACACCTCAACCGGATCAGCAACAGTTATACATTCAGCCCGATCAGCATATCCGTACTCCTCAGCAAGTTGTCCTATAAGAGCGATAGCCTCCCGTGCTGTACTGCACCGCTGGAGAGCAATTTTCTGAAGTTCTTCAATGAGAAACAGACCATCTTCAGATGCCAGACGACCTACCATTATAGTTGTGCAATTTTCGTCATAATTGGATTTGTAAGTTTCATTATCAATGTGTTGAGAATGTACGGTTATTGGAAAACCTGAAAGAAAAACCAGAAAGGAGAGAAGGAGCATTATTTTATTCATAACAAAATATTTTAGCAGGATAAATGGTCTGGCTTTACGCATTCTGCAAAAATAACTTTTAAAATCATTCACTTAAATTTTGTAAAATAAAAAGTATTTCATATTTTGCGTAACATATTATATGAAACATAAAATATGGGATCAAATCCTTTTATTATCAGCGGATATATTTCTCCGGATTATTTCTGCAACAGGGAGAAGGAGAGAGAGATGATGACTGAAGCAATACTTAACAGACGGCATCTGACAATATTTTCGCCCCGACGCATTGGCAAGACCGGTTTAATACATCATACTTTCTATTATGGAATACGTGATAATCTGTACATTCCTGTGTATGCTGACATAATGGCTACTACCTCAGTAGGGGAATTTGTTGAGGCTCTGGGTAAGGCTCTTTTTTCAGTGATTGCACGGAGCGAGACAGCAATGAAAAAGATTCTGAAAAAGCTCGCTTCAATAAGACCGCAAATAACGATCGACTCTCTTACAGGCACACCGGCTGTCACTCTTTCCATTGCCAGCGAGAAAGAAGCTGTGAGTTCAATGGAGATAATATTCAATTATATCAACGCACAGAAAAGACATTTTGCACTTGCTATAGATGAGTTTCAGCAGATAACTGATTATAAGGAGAAAAATATTGAAGCTCTTCTAAGGTCTTTTATCCAGCAGACTCAAAATGTAACTGTTATCTTTTCAGGAAGCCGCAAGCATATTCTTACCGGAATCTTTTCTCATCCTGAAAGACCCTTTTATAACAGTACTCAGATAATGGAGATAGGAAAGATACCAGAAGCCGAATATTCAGTATTTATACATGAACGTTTTTCAGGAAGTACACGTACGATTACTCCTGAGGCAATTGATCTGATATTTGAGATCACATCACTTCATACATTTTATGTTCAGTATATGTGCAACAGACTTTACAGTTCATACAAAAAAGTTGATATCGGTCAGGTTAAGGAGATGCTGCTTAATATCATTAATGAGAATGAACCTGTTTACGCAGGATATATTAATCTTATTACTCCCCTACAGTTCAGGGTATTAAGAGCAATCGCAATAAATGATGGAGTAAGAAATCCGACAGCGGGCGATTTCTTAAACAAGTATGTTCTGGGAGCTGCCAGCTCAGTTAGTCAGGCAATGAAAAGTCTTGAAGAAAAGGGATTTATATCATTAAATGAGGACATCTTCAGGCTTAATGATATGTTTTTCCGCCATTGGCTGATTTACAAAGCAGGATGAAATATCATGACATCTCTGCTGGTTTGGACTATTTATTTTTATTATATTGCTCATATTAACAGGTTAATTAGAGTGTTTGTAAATTGTTATATATCAGAAATGTATTTATTTGTCGTTGCAGTTAACGTGGGGTTTTTGAAACTATTTGCAGGCTTATAGATATACCTCCCGGCAACAGTTCCAGTATAAAATTTTTCAATCCTTTCCCATAATTGTAAAATATGATCAATGACAAACTTATAAATCCGGAAAGTATTGTAGTTGTAGGAGGATCTGAAGATCTTTTAAAGCCAGGAGGTCAGGTCCTTAAGAATATAATTGACAGTAACTACACCGGCGATCTTTACGTTGTTAATCCCGGGCATGATAATGTCCAGGGAATAAAATCCTATCGCGATATAGCTGTCGTCCCGCAGGCTGATCTTGCCATACTTGCCGTACAGGCAAAGCAATGTCTCCCGGCAGTGGAAATACTGATAAGAGAGAAGGGGGTAAGTGCCTTTATCATTATTTCGGCAGGTTTCAGTGAATCAGGAGAGGAAGGCCGTAAAATTGAAGAGGAAATAGTTGATGTGATTAACCAGGCAGGTGCCTGTCTCATTGGTCCTAACTGTATAGGAGTCATAACACAAAGATACAGCGGTGTTTTTACAACGCCTGTTCCCAGGCTGAACGTAAATGGTTGTGATTTTGTCTCAGGTTCTGGGGCAACAGCAGTTTTTATTTTTGAATCAGCCATGCCCAAGGGGCTTAATTTTGCCAGTGTTTATTCCGTTGGGAACAGTGCTCAGACAGGTGTTGAGGACGTGCTGGAATACTGGGATGATACTTATGATCCGGAAGTAAGTTCGTCGATCAAGCTTATTTATGTAGAAATAATACGCGATCCTGATAAGCTGCTCCATCATGCCTCATCTCTTATTCGTAAAGGTTGTCGTATTGCAGCAATAAAAGCCGGTATTACTGAAGCCGGAATCAGAGCTGCTTCATCACACACAGGAGCGATGGCTTCTTCTGATTCAGCCGTGGAAGCCTTGTTCCGGAAAGCCGGTATAGTCAGATGTTCGGGCAGGGAAGAGCTAACGACTGTTGCTTCTGTTTTCTTTCACAAACCTTTGAAAGGCAGAAATATAGCTATAATAACACATGCTGGCGGACCGGCTGTGATGCTTACTGATGCTTTATCAGCCGGAGGTATGAATATTCCGGTTATCAGCGGCAAGGATCACGACACTCTTTTATCAATGATGAATCCGGGTGCATCTGCTGTTAATCCCATCGATCTTATTGCCACTGCAACAAATGAACAACTTGTCAATGTCATCGAATTCGTTGATAAGAAACTTCCCTTAATAGACGGTATGAGTGTCATCTTTGGCAACAACGGTTTAAATGATATGAATGAGATCTACGATCTGCTTCACAGGAAGATACTGGAATGCGTCAAACCTCTGTATCCTATTTTACCCTCAGTTTCAAGTTCGCGTACCGAGCTTGACTACTTTCTTAACAGAGGACATGTCAGCTTTCCCGATGAGGTGGTGCTCGGTGGTGCTTTAACGAAAATATCAAATACTCCTTATCCTGCGGAAGAGAAAATTTTCCTGGAAAATATTGATGTGCCTCTGATAAGGAAAATAATTAACAATACTCCGGCCGGATATATCGAGCCATCTGTTATACAGCAACTTCTCGGTGCTGCAGATATACCTCTTGTCAAAGAAGCTGTTGTAACCACAAAACACCAGCTTATCGCGCTTGCAGGGGAAATTGGATACCCACTTGTTCTGAAAGTTGTCGGTCCTGTTCATAAATCTGATGTCGGAGGGGTTACATTAAATATCAAGTCACAGAGACATCTTGAGGCAGAGTTTAGCAGGATGATGAAAATAAGGGGCGTACGGGCAGTTATGGTTCAGCAAATGCTTACCGGAACAGAGCTTTTTATTGGTGCTAAATATGAGCCAACATTCGGCCATGTAATTCTTTGCGGACTGGGCGGGATATTTGTAGAGGTTCTTGGTGATCTCTCCTCCGGACTTGCTCCTCTTACATTCAGCGAAGCTGATTCGATGATAAGAAGCCTGAAGAGTTATAGGATTATTCGCGGTACTCGTGGAATGCCCGGAATAAATGAATCGAGGTTTGCCGACATTATCGTAAGACTCTCCAGCCTGTTGAGGTTTGCTACCGAAATAAAGGAAATGGACCTTAATCCACTCATTGGCAGTAAGGATGATATTACCGTCGTTGATGCAAGGATCAGGATTGGAAAGTGATCTTTTTGATGTATTCGTTCCATTCAGGACTATTATTTATAACTTACGATTTTCTAATTTTAAAATTCTTAATGAACAATATCCCAATAACCTCTGATTTAATAAAAAAGCTCACCATCAATCTTGGTATGACCTCACCAGGTAAAGCTTCGATAAGAGAAATAGTCCAGCTTGTTAACAGAATTGAAGATCAGACAGGTATAAAATTTATCAGGATGGAGATGGGTGTCCCTGGTCTTCCTGCTCCGTCAATCGGCATTGAAGCAGAAATATCTGCTCTCAGAGATGGTGTAGCGGCGTTATACCCCAACATTACAGGGATAGCCCCTCTTAAGGAAGAAGCAGCCCGTTTTATTAAGCTTTTTCTTAATGTGAATATTGATCCCCGTGGATGCATTCCTACTGTAGGATCAATGATGGGAGGGATGATTGCTTTCCTTGTTGCCAATCGTAACGACAGAACCAAGGAAGGAACCCTGTTTATCGATCCGGGATTCCCCGTTCATAGACAGCAGGTTAAAATGCTCGGACACGATTACTATTCGTTCGATGTATATGATTTCAGAGGAAAGAAACTGAGAGACAAGCTGGAATCGTACTTTAAAACCGGTAAAATCTCATCTCTGCTCTATTCAAATCCAAACAATCCTACATGGATCTGTCTGAATGAGGAAGAACTTTCAATAATCGGTGAACTATGCCGGAAATATGATGTTATTGTTATTGAAGACCTGGCTTATTTTGGCATGGATTTCAGGAAAGATTATTCAACCCCCGGGGCTCCGCCTTTTCAACCGACAGTTGCACATTATACCGATGATTATGTATTGCTTGTTTCAAGTTCAAAGATCTTCAGCTATGCAGGTCAGAGAATAGGTTTAATGGTAATATCAGATCATTTATTTGACAGATCTTACCCCGACCTTTTAAGATATTACTCATCTGATAAATTCGGACATTCAGCTATCTTTGGGGCTTTATATGGTCTGTCGGCAGGAGTCACTCATTCAGCTCAGTATGGATTTACTGCTCTTTTGAAAGCAGTAAACGAAGGAATTTATAAGTACAGGAATGATGTCATTGAATATGGGCAGAAAGCCGCTATAATGAAAGAAATGTTTCTTAACAATGGCTTCAGGATAGTATATGACCGGGATCTTGATGATCCACTGGCTGACGGTTTTTACTTTACTATTTCTTATCCCGGAATGTCCGGTCCGGAGTTACTTGAAGAGCTTCTCAATTACGGGATAAGTACTATTTCACTGGATATTTCAGGAAGCGAAAGGCATGAAGGATTAAGAGCATGCGTTTCAATGGTGCCTAGAGAACAATTCAACGATCTGGAATTGAGACTAAAAAAATTTACAGCTGATCATCTGTTTAAAAGAGATTAAAATTAATATATATGGCAAAGGTAAGAGGCAGTATTGTAGTAAATATTGAGAAATGCAAAGGATGTGAGATCTGTATGGTTTCGTGTCCTGTAGATGCCATTGTAATGGCAAAAGAGGTTAACAGTAAAGGGTATAATTATGCTTATTTTGCAAAACCCGAACTCTGCGTTGGATGCGCTGATTGCGCAATTGTATGTCCTGATGCCGTAATAACTGTTTATAGAAAGAAAATATAATTTTCTGATGGAAAGAGAACTGAGATTAATTAAAGGTAATGAAGCTATTGCAGAAGCTGCAATACGTGCCGGTGTCGATGGGTACTTTGGCTATCCGATAACACCTCAGAGTGAAATACTTGAATATCTGATGGAATCAAAACCTTATGAAACCACCGGTATGGTTGTTCTTCAGGCAGAAAGCGAACTTGCTGCCATAAATATGGTTTATGGAGGAGCAGCATGTGGGAAAAAAGTCATGACATCATCCTCTTCACCGGGAATAAGCCTTAAACAGGAAGGTATATCCTATATTGCCGGTGCTGAACTGCCATGTCTGATAGTGAATGTAGTCAGGGGGGGACCCGGCCTGGGTACAATTCAGCCCGCACAATCAGATTATTTTCAGGCAGTTAAGGGTGGCGGACATGGTGATTATCATCTTATTGTCCTGGCTCCCGCTTCAGTACAGGAGATGGCCGATTTTGTCGGACTGGCATTTGATCTTGCTTTCAAATACCGTAACCCCGTAATGATACTGTCTGACGGAGCTATCGGCCAGATGATGGAAAAGGTTTATTTAAGCCCTCAAAAGGAGCGATCCAAAACTGTTCCTGAATGGGCAACAACAGGCAAACCATCAACCAGGGAAAGGAATATCATTACATCTCTGGATCTTGATCCAGCCGGGCAGGAGTTATTTAACAAAAAACTTACTGCCAAGTATAATGAGATAAAAGAAAAAGAGGTCCGTTACGAGGAATTTCAGACCGGAGATGCAGAATATCTTCTTGTGGCTTATGGAACAAGTGCAAGGGTATGCCAGAAATCTGTTCAGCTTGGACGCCAACAGGGTATCAGAGTCGGATTATTAAGACCAATTACACTTTTCCCTTTCCCATATGAAAGAATTAATGAACTCACCGGGCAGTTAAAAGGTATATTATCAGTCGAGATGAGTACCGGTCAGATGATAGAGGACGTAATGCTTGCGGTTAAAGGGCGTGTTACTGTAAGGCATTGTGGCAGAATGGGAGGTATAATAACTGCACCTGATGAGGTTATTGATAGTCTGAAATCACAAATAATAGGAGGATAAGAGATGGCTGAGAGTAATGTATTACAGGATTTAAACAGACCCGAGAATCTGGTTTATAAAAGAACAAATCTGATGGTAGATACTCCCCTTTCTTACTGCCCGGGCTGCGGACATGGTACTGCCCATCGTATTCTGGCAGAAGTTATAGAGGAGGAAGGATTGCAATCGGAAACAATAGGAATATGTCCGGTTGGTTGCTCAGTACTTATGTACAATTATCTTGATGTAGACATGCTGGAGGCCGCCCATGGCCGTGCCCCGGCAGTTGCCACAGCTATCAAGCGGCTGCTGCCTGATAAGTTTGTCTTTACTTACCAGGGTGACGGCGACCTGGCTGCAATCGGTACCGCCGAAACAATTCATGCCTGCAACAGGGGTGAGAATATACTTATTCTGTTTATTAATAATGGAATATATGGAATGACGGGGGGACAGATGGCGCCAACAACCATCCCGGGGATGAAATCTTCAACATCACCCTATGGCAGGGATATCAAAATAATGGGCAATCCTTTAAAAATGGCAGATATTGTGGCCATCCTTCCCGGTACTTATTATGTGACACGACAGAGCGTCCATAAACCAGCCAATGTCCGCAAGACAAAGAGAGCAATAAGAAAAGCCGTTCAATACCAGAAACTTAACAAGGGGACCTGCTTTATTGAAATAGTTTCTAATTGTCCTTCGGGATGGAAAATGACTCCTGTTCAGTCAAATAAATGGATGGAGGAAAACATGTTTCCTTTCTATCCCCTTGGAGATCTTAAAATACCCGATGAACAGTCTGTATAATTTAACTTTGTAACTCTTTATAAAATGACTGAAGAAATTATAATAGCCGGATTTGGAGGACAAGGTGTTCTTTCTATGGGGAAAATAATGGCATATTCAGGGGTGATGGAGGATATGGAAGTAAGCTGGATGCCGTCGTACGGACCTGAGATGCGTGGAGGCACTGCAAATGTAATTGTAATTCTGAGCAATGAACGGATCAGCTCTCCCATAATAAGGCATTTTGATACTGCAATATTACTTAACCAGCAATCGCTCGATAAATTTGAGAGTTCCATAAAACCCGGAGGGACACTTATATATGATGGTAATGGTATAACACGCCATCCTGAAAGAAAGGATATAACAGTGTATCGTACAGATGCAACCGAGGAGGCTGCAAAGATGAAAAGTCTGAAGACTTTCAATATGATCGTTATGGGAGGATTCCTCAAAGTGAAACCGATAATAAAAATGGAGAATGTGATTAAAGGCCTGAAGAAGTCGCTTCCGGAAAGGTATCACAATATGATTCCCATGAATGAGAAAGCATTGGAGAGGGGACTGGAGATTATAAGGAAGGTCTGATAGACATAAAGACAATATCTACTTTTCATAGAAATGCATATCCTGAATATATTTCCAGACAGCAGGATGAAGAAAGTAAGACATATCTTTTCCCTTCTTTATTCCATTTCTGATAAAAGTACCTGAGATATCCATTAGTGGGGCATTTACCCACTTTATGACTGCTTTGTCAAGTATCTCGTCAAGAAATACGTCAGATTTTTTAACAACCCCCGGTCTTGGATAGACATACAGCTGAACCCTGTTTATAAGTTCCATTATGTTCTTCCATTTATGCAGAGTGTACAGGTTGTCTTCGCCCATTATGAGTACATACTGGTAATTAGGATGTCTTTCAGTGAGCCGGGCCAGAGTGTCGATAGTAAAAGAGGGAAAAGGTAATCGGAATTCAATATCTGAAGCTCTAAAATAATAGTCACCTTCGATGGCAAGCTCCACCATATAAAGACGGTGATGATCAGGAAGCAGGGTCTCCTTCTTTTTAAGCGGATTATGGGGGCTTACTATGAACCATATCTCTTCAAGATCAGTAAATTCTTTCATATAACCGGCAATGGCTATATGTCCGATATGCACCGGATTAAAAGATCCAAAATATAAGCCGATTTTAGTCATCAGTGAATCATTGCTTTTTTTGTCAAAAATGATTCAACAGTTTTTATCACTTCATCCACTGTCATCTCCAACCGGTCATTAACAATAATATTATCAAACTGGTCAGCAAGCTTCATTTCCTCCCTTGCTTTCTCAATTCTCATATTAATCTTCGACGGGCAGTCTGTACCTCTTTTTACCAGACGTCTTTCGAGTTCTTCAATTGATGGAGGCATTATGAATATTGCAATCGACCGGATTCCGAATTTATTCTTAATGTTAATACCACCCATTACATCCACATCGAAAACAACATGGTTACCATTCTTCCAAATTCTTTCCACTTCGCTTTTAAGTGTTCCGTAAAAATGATCTTTGTAAACCTCTTCCCATTCAACAAACTGGTTGTTCTTTATTCTGTTTTTGAATTTCTTAACTGTCAGGAAATAGTAGTCTTTTCCATCTTTTTCCTTACCTCTTATGGCTCTTGTTGTTGCGGAGACTGAGAATTCTATATTCAATCCGCTCTCAAGCAGATGCCTGACTACTGTAGTCTTTCCTGCTCCTGAAGGAGCTGATATTATAACCAGTTTACCTTTCATTGATTTGCTTCGTTTGCTCCATTATTAAAGGATATTAAGTGTCTGTTCTTTAATCTTTTCGAGCTCATCCTTCATGATCACCACAAGTTTCTGAATAGATGAGTCATTTGCTTTTGATCCTATCGTATTGACCTCACGGCCAATCTCCTGTGCTATAAAATTCAGGATCTTTCCGTTTGGAGGATCAGAGGCGACTGTTTCAAGAAAATATTCGCAATGGTTTTCTAACCTTACCTTTTCTTCGTTGAAGTCAAATTTCTCAAGATAAAAAATAAGTTCCTGCTCAAACCTGTTTTTATCGAGGTTTTCAGTTCCGGTATTTTCCTCTAATATACTTATGAGTTTTTCTCTTACTTTTTCTATCCTTCCAGGCTCATAAGTTTTGATGGTTTTGAGAGAGGAGAGGATATTATGGATACATTTCCTGAGATCTTCTTCGATAGAAGCACCTTCCTGGGATCTGTAAGCATCAAGCAGGCTGATCGATTCGAGGATCTTCTGTTTAACAATATTCCATTCATCCTCCTGTAGTTCAGGCTTTTCGGGCCTCAGGGCATCAGGGAACTTCATGATTGTCGTCAGGATCTGGTCATCAATATTGATGTTAAGCTCCTGCGCAATTTCAATTAACTGATTGTAATAATTCCTGACGACAGACTTATTTATTGCCGGAATACCTTCATCTTCAATTATATCGAAAAAAATTGTAAGATCTATTTTCCCTCTGTCAAGTTTCTGGCTTACGATATTTCGTATCTCCGGTTCTTTCTCCTTATAAAGCCAGGGAAGCCTGGTATTTATATCGAGCTGTCGCGAATTGAGGGATTTTATTTCAATAGTTATTTTTTTCTGTGGAGTCTCAGCTATGGCTTTTCCGAAGCCTGTCATTGATTTTATCATATCCTGATCTTGATTATAACTGGTTAATGGTACTGTGTCTGAAAGTTATATATTATCTGCATATTTAACAACTGTTTTGTTCTTCCAGTAGCCTGATTTGTAATATCCGAACGAGAGAGCCAATCCGACGAACCAGCTTGTCGGTATTGCCCACCAGATACCTGAAGCCCCGATCCTGCCCGACAGAAAATAAGCCATAGGAATTCTTATGATCCATAATGAAAACAGTGAAAAGAACATTGGCAAAAGTGTATCACCGGCACCTCTCATCACACCATTATAAATGAACATTAAAGTAAAAATCAAATAAAACATACTCACAATTGTCAGGTACTGGTTTCCCAGTCTGATAACTTCCGTATCGTTTGTGAAGAGTCCCATAAGGAAGCGACCTGAAATGATGATGAAAGAGGTTGTTACAATTGTTACAATTCCTGCCATTCTGACAGTAGAAATCAGGCCTGCTCTGATCCTTTCGTGTTTATTAGCTCCGATATTCTGGCCCACAAAAGTTGATAAAGCCTGTGAGAATGACATTGCCGGTATTGTTGCAATGGCATCAAGACGGACAGCTACTGAAAATCCTGCAATGACATTTGTGCCGAAGGTATTGACAATTCCCATAAGAGCAAGTGCTCCGACAGCTACAAGTGTATGCTGAATGCCTGTCGGTAAACCGATACGGATGCTTTGCCTGAAAATATCCCTGTCAAAATGAAGGCCGCTTATTCCTATTCTAATCACTTTATGGGTCTTATTCAGCCAGATTATTGCAAGAGCAAAAGCGAGTCCGTTAGCAGCGAGTGTTGCGTATGCAGCACCTGCCACTCCAAGCCTGAAAACAGCAACAAGCAGAAGATCAAGTATTATGTTTGCTACTGTTGCGATAATAAGAAAGTAAAGGGGAGTTTTTGAATCACCCAGACCTCTTAATACGGCACTGGTACCATTATACCCGAAAAAGACTACAATACCTGAGAGATAAATCCGGAGATACTGTGTTGCCTGTGGCATTAGTTCTTCCGGTAAGCCCAGCAATCGCAGCAGCGGTCCGCTCAGGATAAGTCCGGCAACTGATGCAGTAGCACCTGCAATGGTACTGTATATATACATCGTATCTATAGCACGTCTGACTTTGATAATATCAGCGGCACCAAAATATTGGGAAATTACTACTGTGGTACCCATAACTATACCAATGATCAGGGAAATCATAACAAATATCACAGGGAATGATGCACCAACAGCAGCAAGAGCTTCCTTACCTATAAAGTTACCTACTACGAAGCTGTCAACAATATTGAAGAGTTGCTGGAACACACTTCCGAGAAGCATTGGAGCAGCGAAATGTAATATCAGTTTTCCTTCCTTGCCAGTGGTGAGATCCTTCATGATAAGCTTTTAGATCCGCAAAGGGAAACAATTACCGGATATAATCAAAGTATGTTATAATCTTTCAAGTTCAACAGTAAAATGTCGCATGATTGGAGCTTCCTTTTTTATTCTTAATCCCCTGGTGATCGTGCTTCTTCGGTCATATACATTCGACACAACAGAAGCTACATAATCCATATGGGAATTTGTATATACCCTCCGGGGTATTGCAAGCCTGACAAATTCCCTCTCCGGGAACCTGTTTTTCCTTGTTACCGGATCTCTGTCAGCCATTAATGCTCCTATTTCAGAGCTTCTGACTCCTCCTTCTGTATATAGTTCGATTAAAAGAGTCTGGGCAGGAAACTCTTCATGAGGGATTTGAGGAAAAAACTGTCCGGCATCAATAAAAACTGCATGGCCGCCAAAAGGCTCAAGTACCGGAACTCCGCGACTTTTAAGTTTTGAACCAAGATAAGAAACCTGACGGATCCTCGATTCAAGCCATGGAAATTCAATTCCTTCGTATAAACCAGTGGCAAGAGCTGCCATATCCCTTCCCGACATACCTCCATAAGTCGTAAATCCTTCGTACATAATATTATAGACAGATGCTTTGTTATAGAGCTCTTTATCCCTGAATCCGATAAAACCTCCCATGTTTACTATTGCATCTTTCTTCGAACTCATTGTCATTCCATCAGCATATGAAAACATCTCCCTGGTTATCTCCTTAATATCTTTATCTGAATACCTCTCTTCCCTGGTTTTTATAAAATAAGCATTCTCGGCAAAACGGGCTGAATCGATAAAAATCTTAACTCCATATTTATCAGCAAGTTTGCGTACTTCTCTCAGGTTTTCCATACTCACGGGCTGACCACCTGCAGTATTATTTGTGATAGTAAGAATGATACATGAGATCCTTTCCGGAGGATTATTTTCAAGTATTTTTTCAAGTTTTGTGGTATCAATATTACCTTTAAAGGGATGCCAGATGTTAATATCTGATGCTTCATCTATTGTGCAATCAACCGCTGTTGCTTTCCGGAATTCAATATGTCCTTTGGTTGTATCAAAATGTGAATTACCGGGAACTACGTCCCCTTCTTTTACCAGAGCTGAAAAAAGTACATTTTCTGCAGCTCTTCCCTGATGTGTAGGCAGACAGTATTCGAAGCCGGTTATATCCTTTACAGCATTCTTCATTCTGAAAAATGACGAAGATCCGGCGTAACTTTCGTCACCTTTCATTACAGATGACCACTGGTCATCGCTCATGGCACCGGTACCGGAATCGGTTAAGAGATCAATAATCACCTGATCCGACTTCAGGTTGAAATGGTTGTATGAAACCTCTTCTATCCACCTTAACCTGTCTTCTTTAGTGCTTTTGTATATTTTTTCTACCATCTTGATCTTAAATGGTTCAATAAATGGTAAGTCCATGTTTTTAATTTTTTATATGACTCAAGTTTCGCAGTTCTTTAAAATGTTGAAAACCAAGTAGAAATTGTTAAAAAATGCAGCACGATTATTAGGTTAATATACTGTTTTTGAGTATATTAACAAGTGTTACCATACACAAACAATCATACTGCAGAGTAAAGATATTAATAAAATTTCAGAATTAAAAAACGGTTTTTCTCCAAGGT
>Ga0307430_1000454_pt1 | contig 35699 bp, 58 predicted proteins | sample SalMarWE160130MG_FD_202159 | JGI IMG/M metagenome (GOLD analysis project Ga0307430, IMG submission 202159) | Salt marsh sediment microbial communities from the Plum Island Ecosystem LTER, Massachusetts, United States - WE1603-130 | ecosystem: Environmental > Aquatic > Marine > Intertidal zone >...
TATATAATAGATGAAGTTGAATTAGAGGATATAGAGTAAAAAATGTTACTATCATTAAACAAACCTTATACAGTAGACCCAGCACCAAGTGGCTCTTATCCTGATGATGGGGGTGTAGAGCTAACAAATGGTTTGATCGACCAACATGGTTGTTGTCAAGTGAGCTGTTGTGATGTTGGGTGGTCACTTTTAGACCCTACTATAAGAATAGATTTAGAAAGCATATATCATATTGATAGCGTTAAAGTACGCTATTCACGTGATAATGACTGCAGCATAGGTGCCCCATCTGTTATAGTTTATGGCTCTACTAATGATAGTGATTGGACAGAATTAGGATCTGATACATTTATTGCTTCAGATAATACATGTAATTGGGGAGAAATAACTGGATTATCAGGAAAATATCGTTATATAAAATTTGCTTTTACTCGTAGTAATAAATGGACTATGTTATCAGAGTTAGAAGTATATGGCGAATCGCCACCAACATTAGACACCACAGCAACTACAGATATAACTCAAGAGTCGGCAACTTTAAATGGTGATATAACAGATACGGGCGGTGAAAATGCCGATGAACGTGGATTTGTATATGATACTGTATCTCATGGAGACCCAGGCAATATAGCACCAGCAAGTTCTGATTATCCAAATAATGTAAAAGAAACTGGTGATTATGGAACTGGAATTTTTAATCTTTCGGCAACCAGTTTAGATGTCGGTCAAATCTATTATGTACGAGCATATGCCCATAATTCGGGAGGTTACGCCTATGGTGATGAAGTTTCATTTGAAACACTGACGTCTTTTGGTTTTGAGTGGTTAGTTAAAAAAATACCTTCTTTTGGTTTGGAATGGTTGGTTCAAAAATTACATAGTTCTTCATTTGGTTTTTTGTGGATAACAGGCAAAACCCAAAGAAGATATAATCTTTTAACATATCCATTATTCATAAAAACACCAACAGTTAGTACTTTCACATTTACATCATCGGTAACAGGAACATTAGATAGCTTGGCTGTTGATTTTAGCAATACTGGTAGTTCAGGGAGTACAATTATAAAAGTATATTTAGCAGATATATTAGAATATACATATACTGTAACAGCTAATAATTTGGCGAAAAATGAAACTATCACTCTCAGTGATAACAATATCTCTCTGGGTGATAAGATTAGGGTAGAAATAGAATCTGTAGCAACAGGAATAGGCACATTACATGTTGCGGTTCAAGAAAAAACTTTTACAGAACGATTAGAAATAACAAAAAAATGTAATGTTTTTAATAATACTGAATATGAAGATGAAATATTTTATGGTGATGCTAGCGAGTGGAGACTATATATAAATCAACCACTATCATCTGTTATTCGTGTATACGCAAAATCAGGAACAAATATTTATTATCTTACAACAGCACTAGATTATGGTGATATAAACGCCAACTATATATCTATAACTCCAGACACTATTAGTGGCTATGATGAATTAGTAATTTCCACAAAAACAGTAATAGATAATAAAGTTAAAGAAATTGTTATACCATTGAGATTCTATGAGAACAGGGCGGACTATCCAAAATATGCCCATACTAGTTTTACTATGGATATATATTTATCGGCAATAAAACTTTATTATAGTTGGGATAATATAACTTGGTATAGTACAGATATTGATAGTAGCACTACAACAATATCAAATTTGCCGGCAACAGCAGGAACATATACATTTTATACCAGATATTTTTATGATGACGATGGCAAAAAAGTTATAGCAGATACAACTACTATAATTTATAATCCAGACCCAATAGATGTATATATAGATCAAAATATAGTAAACTATAGTGATTCAATGCCAGCGGATAGGGTAGACATATATGCTGATGATGTTTTGGAAAAACAGATTGATATTCCTTGTACCATAAGTGGTTTTGATAATTATACATTTCAATCCGCAAAAACAGACCCAAAATTAGAAGAACCCCTAACTATTTGGGTTGCAACAGATGGAGATGATGATAATGGAATTGGTAATTATGACAAACCATACAAGCATTTGTATAAAGCAATACAACTAGCTGTGCGAGACAATGTTACAATTATATTAAAATCTGGTGTTTATAATGAAGAAAATTTGGAGGGAACATACCCAACGATAACAAATCCAATAACTATAGAGTCTGAAACGGGGAACTTTGAGGATGTTGTAATACATGCCTCTGGTTGGAGTAGCTACAGTTACTGTCATTCTTTTTTATATCATAACCCATTTGTAGGAACGGTCTATTTAAAGAATATTACAATAAAAATAGAGGACACAGGAGACATAAGCCAAAAGCTGTATAATGGATTTTACCAAACAAATTTAACTTTACTAAATGTATTTATTGATGGGCAAAATAATAGACTTTCGATATACGTCCACAGCGGGGCACTAAGATTTTACAAAGTTACTATTAGGAACGCATCAGGATTGGGTAGAGTAATCTGGAGTCAAGGAACGTCTTATTATAAAAACTGTATTTTTGAAAATATAGAACCTGAACTGTGTGGTTCTGTTCCAACAGAGGCAGACTATAACTGTCTTTATAATGTAACAGACAATGGTTTCTATTCTCCAGGGGCACATGATATAACATCTGATCCTAAGTTTACGGCAACTAATGTAGCAACATTGGAAAGCGATTCTCCTTGCAGAGACACAGGTATAGTAGTAACAGATTATGTAGAAAATTATGGCGGTTCTGCACCAGACATGGGTTCTTATGAATTTAATTGGCAAAAAATATATATTAATACAGATGGAGCAGAAAATGTAACACTAACATCAGCAACAATAAAGGGAATACTATATGATTTAGGAGGAGAAGATCAGGTAAAGGTATGGTTTGAATGGGGAGTAACAGACTCTTATGGCAATGAGACAACCAAAGAAATAAAAAATTTAATAGGTGATTTTTCAGCTAATATTTCTGGTTTGACTCATAATACTTGCTATCATTACAGGGCATGCGTCTCTAAAACTGACGATTCTGGAATAATGTATGGGAGCGATGAAACTATGATAACTGGTAAATTAAACCAATCATCTATTACATTAGACGCAGGGTATTTTTATGAAAAAGATATTAAATATACTTTCGCCGAACAAACACTCGGAATAACCGAAACTCCTGATTTCAATAATCCTATATTATATTATGTTATAGGATTTAATACTACGACCAAAGAAATGGAATTGAAAAAAGTTACTTATGAAACCTTAGATTTAACGTTTGAGGAGTTAACCACAGCATTTTTTATACCGATATGGCAATTTCAAATTAATTCTTATTTTCCCAATAATGATATAATTTCTGATGGTGTATTTGAAATAATGTCAGCAGATAAAATATTTTATCCTATAAAACTACCAACAATATATGGAGAAGCAAGTACTAAATATAGAATTTATGATGTAACAGGAAGGTATAGAGATATAGAATTTAATAGTATTCCTACTAAAGATGATTATCTTTATTCGTTAACAGTAACAGATGGTGATGGAAATGAAATAAAACAAGGACAAATTACACAAGAAACTATTTTAACATATACTATGGAGGAATTAGAATGAGTGATATAACAGATGGTGGAGTAGCAAAAGTTAATTGTAAATTTAGAGATGATGGAGTTATAGAAATAGAGCTACCAATAGTAGGCTATAAAAGTACAAAAGAAACAAATATTGGTAGTCCCAAACCAGTGCGATTTGCATTTCGTCATGATTACAGTTGTCCTGCTACTTTTACAAAGGGTACACAACATGGGAAAAATGGAAGAACAAAAATAAGCATAACTGGATTTAATGGCGGCGCAGATATAAAAGTATATCATTGTTTATATGATGGTTGGAGTTTTGACACTGGCGAATGGGATCAGTTAGTGGCATGGGGTCGTTTTTGTAGTATTGCGGCTGAATATAAGGGTATATTATCACCAGATATGGATGTTACCCACGATATAAATTATTGTTCTGGTGTACTCATTTATCCACCTAGTCTTGTTAATACTGATGGTTTAATGAGTGAAAGAACAGATTCTATTGTCATAGATTGGACAGAAACATTAGAGGCTATAACAAACCCAACATCACCAAATTATTTAGACCCACTAAAATATAGAATATTAGCATATGACGGGGCGGTAGATCCTGCTTTATGGAAAATTATGGATAAAACTAAAAAAGAATCTATTATAGATAATAGCGTTGGCGATGTTGTAGCAGATATACAATCCGCATATACAGGAGTAAATACTGGTAGTTTTGCTTATTCTTCTTTAGATGGTAAAAAAATAGCAGGATCATATACTGTTGGTGGGGATGGAAGAGCAGTTATAAATAGTAATGATTCTTATTCCACAGTGGCTATTAAGGAAGGAAGTGATTGTTACTATACTATTTTTCACCCATATATAAAATTATTTATAGTAGATTGGACTGGAATTACTCTTTCAGATTGGAAAGAGGAACAAATATTAGCAATTGGAGACGAGGACGGCAATATTACAGGCGATAATATAGATGATGCAGACAAGGCAGATGAAACTGATAACACAGCAAGTAATTCTGGTTCTCATACTACAACAGGTAGTTCAGGAATACATAGAACAACATCACATTATAATGATTATAAAACTTCCTTTGATGTAACATATTTGTCATCTGGGAATTATAATAATTTTGTTAGTGGTGGCGGGGGCGTAATATCAGATAGTATTGTTCATGCCAACGACCAAACTTTATTTATAGAATCAATAAATTTGTTAATTTCTGGTAGTAGTATGACTGTTATTCAATTAGAGGAATTTGATAGTACATTAAAATTAGTAGCAGGCGAAAAAATATATGGGTATATAATAAATTCTGATGGTGATGTTCAACCAAGATTTTCAGGATATGTATCTAGTATTAGTAGGCGGTTAGGAGCAAACGGCCAAGAAATAGTATATAATTGTAAAGATTGGAAATATTATTTTAATCAATTATATACACCAATGATATACCAAAAAAAAGGCTATTTAAGAAATATTGTGAATGACCTATTAATAAAAGCAGGAATAACAAATTTTACTAACAATTTACCAAACTTGACAGTTACTGTAAAATACCAAGCAAATTCTATAATGAGTGTGTTAGATTGGGCTTGTAGTATAGCAGGAGATTATTGGTTTTGGATTGATATAAATGGCAAACTAAATATAAATAAAATAAACGGAGCAACACATTCTTTTAGGGTTCCAACTATAGGAGAGACCATTGGTACTAATAAAGTTGTAAATTTTGATGGTCTTTCTGATTTATCAAACAGTAGGTCAAGAATAGTAATTAGTGGCGGTAGTGGTAGTAAAATTTATGAAAAAGCAATTAACAGTACTTATAGTCCATCACAGCATTATAATAGTATTCAAGAAGCTATAGATGAAGGAGGTAGAGGAGAAATAGGTATTTTTAAGCAATCAGGGACTACAACTAATACAAAAACATATTTAGTGGATGATGGTAATTTTCATAGTACTGGTATTAATACTTATTCCCATAGTGGTGATAATCATGTTTGGTATAAAAACGGTATTGATGAAAAAACAGGAAAATATAAATATTATTGGAAAAAAACTTCATGGACATTACCAGAGTATGACCACTATTATATTTACAGAAAGAGAAATGTAAAATTCTTTTCTGAAATGATAGCAGAAAATAGAACAGCATGGACAGACCATTATTATTGCGCTCCTAATGGTCGTGGTAAATGGACTAATGAGGGCGGAGTAAGTATACAAAATGATACAGTACGTGGAGATTCGGTAGTTTATGTGCACAGAGACCATTGTATAATGGAAATGCATTTTGCCGAAAAAAGGTTAAATGAGGATTTAACAGTATATATTGATACGGGAAATTCCGGGGGAACATATTTATATAAAAACGCTAGCTTTAGATATGTCCAAGGCTTAACTAGTATTATAGATGATACTCCATTGATGAGCGCAATTGCGGCTAATTTATCAAATTATTATAAACCAATTTATGGAGGAACATTAACCCTAGTAGGATTAAGAACTGAGTTAGAATTAGGGCAGAGAATAACTTTGACTAATACTAGCTTACCCGCAACAGAAGCAGAAAATTTAAAGATTTTTGATATTCGCTTTGATATAGCAACACAAACAACGCAAGTAGGTCTATCAACCCGTATAAATACTTCTGGAACTTCTATTGACCCAGAAATTATAAAAGAGAATATAGACTATTATCGAAGGGCATTGGCAGACAATAATAATTTTATATTAAGAACAACCCAGCAATACTAATATGGCTAAAAAGAAAGAAAAAAATAATATTAATGTTGGTACATTCTATGATAATTTTTGGAAACAAAAAATAAAAACCAAAGATAATATTATCATATCCCCTACAGAGTTTTTCAAGAATTGGATACATGCGCAGTTATTTCCAAAACAAATGATACCAGTTGAAAAAACATTTTCCAATGGCTATAAATCACTATCAACTAATATTAATGAACTTGTAATAGGATTTGGAAAAAGATGTTTAGCAGGAAGTGTAAAACTTAGAGATGAGGAAACAAAAAGAGAATATACTATAAAAGAACTATCAGAAAATAAGAAGGCAATATTGGTAAAAGGAGTTAAGATAATAGGACGTAGCAATAAAGGTAACCCCAAAGGAAGGGTTGTTACTCAAAAAACAGGAATACCATTTTATAAAGGAAAATCAAAAATATATAGGGTAAAGACAAAATCAGGAAAGGAAATATTGGTTGGAGAGCATCATAGGTTTTTGTCTAAAGATGGATGGAAAGAAATAAAAGACTTAAAGGTTAAGGAAAAGATTATGGTATCCAAAGCTCCAAATGAATCATTATCAGAAGAGCGAGAAAAACAAAGAAAATATAAAATTAGCAAAAGAATGAAATTTAATCCACCAAAACATTTAAAGAAGGTAAATTAAAATGTTAGCATGGGATGAGATAACGGAAATAGAATGTATTGGCGAAGATGATATTTATGATTTGGAAGTTCCAGAAACAAATACTTATATCGCACAAGGATTTGTTAATCATAATTCTGGAAAAGATTTTTTAATATCAAACCTATTAACATATATAGTTTACTATCTTTTAAAACAACCAGACCCATCAGAGTTTTTAGGTCTTAAATCAAGAGAACCAATAGATATTGTAAATGTTAGTTTTGATGAAACACAAGCGAAAACAGTATTTTTTGAGAGATTTAAGAATAGGATAAAAAATTGTATAAACCCTATAACTAAAAAGAACTTCTTTGAAGAACAAGGGATGGATTTAAGTAGAGATATACAAAAAAATAGTATAATATTTCCAAAGAATATAACAGCATACTCTCTTAACAGCGTCAAATTTAAAGCTGAAGGAAAAAACGTTGTGTTTGCCGTCTTTGATGAAATAGCACAGTTTAGATTTGACAAAGCAGAGGCAATTAGAAGGCATATTAAAACTACCGCTAAAGCAACATGTCCAAAATTCTTTAAATTATTCTATATTAGTTTTTTGACGAACGGCAGTGATTATATGGCTCATTTATTAGAAAAAGCAGAAAAAGGAGAAATACCAAAATGTTTATATATGAGAGAATCTACATGGAGTGTTAGGAGCCAACGAGGTTGTCCTAAAGAATTAAAACCTTATATTGTAAATCGCTCTACATTTCAAGATGAATTTGATGAGGATCAGGAAAACGCAATGTTGATGTTTGAATGTAAGATTCCTAAAACTAGAGGTAGTAGTTTTATAAAAAGACCAGAAAAAATATTACAATCTGTGGGATATATTTTAGACCAAAATGGCGAAAAAATATTTCGAGAAGATCCTAGAGTAAACCAAGAAAATATAATAGTGTATGATGATGAGTTGAAAGATTTAGAATTTGAGTCTTGGTTTAAACCATATTATACTTGGGAAATTTGGCAATTAGAAAAACAATATGAAATACAACCGTCAGAATCATTGGAGCGCCAAATGATTCAATTAAAAGAACGCCAACAAACAGCAGAGTATTATATCCATATCGATTTATCTCGTGGAGTTGTAGATAGCGCAGGTATTGGTTTGGCGCACAGATATTATATAATGGACAGAGTAAAAATATATATAGACTTATTATTGGCTATAAGAGCAAGAAAAGGACAAGAAATAGACATGTCCAAGATATTGGATTTTATATTACTTAGACTGCATAAAGGCAAAGTATCTTTGGGTGGCCTTGGATTCCATATACATAAAATAACATCGGATGGTTGGAACAGCTCATTATTTTTAAATTTATGTGAGCGTGAAAATATAGACTCACAGTTAATAAGTTTAGAGCGTACAACAGCACCATATAATACATTCAAGGATTTTATATATAAGCAGGATATAAATTATTATCCTTACGCTCCATTACTCAGGGAAGTCGAGGAGCTTATAATAACAGATAAAGGTAAAATAAACCATCCAAGAACAAGTCGGCGTAGAATGAAAGAAGAAGGGTTGTCAAGGGGGTCGAAAGATACTTGTTTTACAGGAGATACAAAAATACTACTGGTTGACGGGAGAGAATTATCAATTAAAGAATTAGTAGAGGAGCAAAAGAATGGCAAACAAAACTATATTTATTCTATTGATAATAAAAAAGAAAAAATAATGGCGAAGAAAATAGACTGTGTTTTTCAATCTGGTATTGAAAACAAATTTATAGAAATTAAATTAGATAATAATGAAATAGTCAAATGTACCTTAAATCATCCTTTTATGATAAGGGATGGGGGCTATAAAAGAGCCGATAATTTAAAAGTAGGTGATTCTTTAATGCCACTATATAGAAAAATAAATAATTCTTATTTAAAGGGATATAGAGAAATTTATAATCCTTTTGAAAATAAATGGCATTATGAACATAGAGAATTTTCGAAAGCTATAAATAATCAAAAATTTGTTGTTCATCATAAAGATTATAATAAGTTAAACAATAACCCAAATAATTTACAGATAATGTCTCTTAGCGCACATGCAAAATTACATGGATTATTGGCAACAAAAGAAAAATTAGACAAGATGCACAAAGCGGCACATTTATTCAATATTTCTGTAGAGGGCAGAAGAAAGCACTCAGAAGCATTAAAGAAAACATGTAGATTAATAAAAGAAGGAAAAATAAAACATACCAGTTGGAATCAGAGAGATGATTTTAAAGGATATAAAGACCAAAGAATGAAAAAATTTATAATGGCTGGAGCAAACGCAAGAAGAGGGGCAAGTAATTGGTGTAAAGGGCTTAAAGTTGAAACCAATCTTTCATTGCAAAAATTAATGTTGCATAGTTCAATAACAAAATTAGGATTTGATATTACAAAATATAGAGAATATATAATTAATAAATATTTAAATGAGAATGTGTCCCCAAGACAAATAGGGGCTATACTGGGATGTAGCGGAGATACAATTAGAAAACGAATAAAGAAATGGGGCGTTTTTAATAAAGAACAATCCAATAAAATACATAGGTTGAATATAATTAAAGCGAAGAAATTTAAAAATCATAAAATAAAGGAAATAAGAATAATTGATACCGAAAAACAACCAATTTATGATATGATAATTGAGGATACCCATAATTTTGCGATTAGCGCTGGGGTATTTGTTCATAACTCAGATTGTTGCGCCGGACTCTGTGATTCAATGACACAAGACAGTGAAGAGGGCGATATGGCGTGGAGTAGCGATAATGAGGAGAAAGAATAATGTTAATTAAAACACTAAAATTTTTATTTTCAAAAATGATAGGAAATTTATCAGAGGAAGAAAAGAAAAAATTGAAAAATAAACTCGGCGAGTTATTACACGATGTAGCAGTAGCATCTGCACAAGCAGCAATAGAAAAAAATATTAAGTAAGTGAATCTTCATATTTACTCAAACCGATTCTTTAACCCCTAAACTTAATACATTAATCTTCATTTTAAATAACTCTCAACTTAGTATAATTTTGAATACTTCCTTTTTGCCATACAGCATGCATATATTCAATTGAATCGGTATTTTTTGTTCCATAAAATCTCATTCTTTTTGAATGCACATAACAATAAATTGGCATTGTTTTTTGCCACCACGGTTGTCTGGACAAAGACCCAAAAAAATTAAGTCTGAGTAACATAATCACTAAACCATTTTCTTTTACATCTGATAAAGATTTATCAATTATTTTTTGTGCTATCCCAAATGGAGGATTTGTAATTATAACATCAAAAATATTAGCAAATTTTGTAGTAGTTAAATAATCTGCTATTATTTGGGCTTCTGAATCTTCTCTAATATCTATTGTTGTTATATGATCTGAATCAACTAAAGTATCTTTTAATAATGCTTCTGGATAACTCATTCCTTCTTTTTCTGGTAATTTACCCCCTGCACAAGGGTCGAGGATTAGTTTATCATTATTTGTAAAACAAAGAGGGGTATCTCCAAAATCTATAAGAAATTCTCTTATAAAATCTGATATAGAATTTACTGGAGTTTTATAATAATCCGAAATATGAAAATCCCTTGCATTGCTTCGATTAGTTGAACTCATAATTTTCCCTCCGATATTAAAAATATCATCATTTCATCCCAACATTTTCTACAATACCTATAAATATACGCCTTATCATCAAATTCAGTTAAATGGTCTATTCCATCAACAGTATGACATTCTATGATTTCTACCAATTTTCCCTCTATTTTACAACCACATTTATCACAAATCATTTTATTTCCTCATAATGTTCTGCTTCGCCAGTTACATTCTGCTTTTTTGGGTATATTCCTCCAATTGCTAAAAATTGTTTTTCTTTCTCACTATATATATTTTTATAAGCAAGTATTTCATAGTTATCATAACCTGCTTTCCAAATTTTATACATTTCCCAACTTTGTTTGGATAAATCATTTAACTTATTCTTTAATTCGAAAGTATGGATATTTATTTCGTGTAACCATTCTTTTATCATTTTAGCTTCCCTCTTTTTCAACTACACTATAAAATTTAATATATTTAGTGCTATGAAGATTAACATAAGTAGATGTATTTACTATAGGGGCATTTCCTCGTTTCTTATCCTTCTTTATTAATTTTTTAGAAATTAGTTTGCCTATTGCCCCGATATACTCTTTGCCCAATTCTTTTGTTATTGCATCAATTGTTGCATCCTTTACATTCTTTTTAATGAAATCGTAAAGTTTTTGTTCTTTTTCGGATAATATATTTTGCACTATTCCTCCTTTATTTAATTTCTTTTACTTTAACTTGTTTAAGATTTATAGAACTAACAAGTTTATCCGCTAGTTCACACGCTTTGTTATAATCTGCAATATCCTTTATTACTCTAATAGTGTCATCTCTATATATTATAAATTTTTATATCACCAGAAATCCATTTTAAGCCACTTTAGCCAAAAAGCCATACAAACTACGCACATCCCCCAAACTACGCTCAGATTGGCTCCTGTGGCGTTTAAATGGCATTGTAGAGCCTATTTTAATAAAACCCAACTAATTTTTCGGGTATTCCATATTTTGCTATACTAATCTATTTGATAGTTCAATTTTTTGTTTATTATCTGCGCTCTTAAAAGACTCTGTAATGTTGAAATATTCTTTTCATTCATAGTCTTATAATTCTGAATAATATTCCTTACACGTCGTAAATTTGTTGTCCTTGACGCAGCCTGCTTACTTGCAAAAGAAATATTAAATGGTTTTTTATTTCCTCTGATATCAAGAAGCGGTGACTTGTCATATTTCTTTTTTAACTCTACTATAATAAGCAATTCTTTATTTCGCTTCTCTGTTTCTACAATTCCCAAGGCTGTAGTAAAAATACCAAAAAGCCCAGACACCACAGCCAAACTTTCTTTAATCAGTTCGCCATTGTCTATCTTGTTGTGTTTTAACAAAGAATTGTATTGCTCAGAAAGATTTATATCTTCTGTTAACTCATCTAATACTTGAGGTAAATCTGTTTTAACTAAATGCTCGAAAATAAAAATATTCATCGTTATTTTTTTTCTTGTTTTTCTATAATAGTTGGTTTTGACTCCATACCAAAGATATCGTTTCTAATTTCATCAATAGTAAATATTTCTTGATCTTTTGTAGATAACGTTCTTGCTATTCTAGCTCTACTGTAATTCAATTTTGTCGCAATCATAGGATTGGTTATTTCTAATTTTGTTGCTAAAAATCCTTTTTTTACCAAAGTTAAGCTAAACAAAAAACTTTCATACTTTAAAATGGGTTCTACCACATTTTCAAGAAATCTACTGTATTGTTCCCTGGCATTTAAACTACCTACGTTTTCCACTAAATTCAGCATAAACGGGGGAACTTTAAATGCTGTTGCTATACAGTTTCCAAACCATCTGAACATATTTATAGTTTCTGCTCCAGTCCAATGAGGTAATTCAGTTACAACAATTTTTTTATTTAGCCCCGTTACGGCAGCACCATTTTCTAACTCTTTGTTCATCCATTTCAAAAAAGATTTAAAAATTGTTTTTTCGGCTCTCTCTACCCCCATTATAGATGGCAATAGACCGCCCTTCTTAGAAGTTAACATAACTCTTTTAATAAGCTCTATATCACTGCCCAAATGATAATACAATGGATTTAAGGGGCTGTTTGCTAAAGGAGAATCACTATCGGCGTCTATTTGAAAGTGCATAACTTGTTTATTAGTCAACTCAATTGTTTTTCCATCTTTGTTTGTTAGTAATGTATCGGATAATTTTGCTTTTCTAAATACATAAGTTGGTGGTTCTTTGGTTGTTACACCAACAGTATATCCAGGAACAGTTCTGAGCTTATAAGGCGTGTTGTTTTTATAATCTACCAAACAACATCCATTTCCATATCTTAGCATATCTTTAATATACTTTTTGCGAATTAAAAAGAATGGCTCAACATCAGAAGGATATTTTAGAAATGAATTTATTTTTGTTATCTGTTCTTTTAAATGATTATTTGATTTAATTCCTTTTTCTAGTTGAACTGTTAATGGATATTTTACTACCTCATCAGCTATAGTGTTAACACATGAGTTTATCCAAAAATCATCTTTTATTAAATCCTTTATTTCGCTAACAGTAAAAACTGGTGATTTTTGAAGATAAACTGAATCACTATCACTAACCCCAGCATAACTTTTCTCCTGATAATATTGTTCTGGATCAACTATCCTTTCTTTTTTGTTTATTTTTTTCTTTTTCATCTTAATTCTCTTCATCCTCCTTTATTTTTTGTATAACCTCTCTTCTACATACATTGAAAAAATCATTAATATGATATATTTTAGCCTCAAAATCTTGTTTTGATATACTCATAGTATCAGAGTAAAGTTCTAAAAACTCTTTTATTGTAGCAGTTAAAATATTCTGAACCGCAAAATCAATACTATTAATATTTTTATTGAGATATTCCCTTACCAATTTTTTTAGTTTTACTTCAAAATTATTCATTCGCCACCTCAGCATCTATAATAGTTTCACCATTTCTCGCCTTTATATCTAAGTTTACCATTATCTGCATTGCTTCATTTCGATACTGTTCTGGTACAAAATTATCAATAATAGATTTTGTGGCCTCCAGTATTTTTTTCATATCACCAAGAGAAATATTGTTGTTAATAATAAGATTTTTTGGGTTGAACGAATTAAGTATTTTAACTTCTTTTTCAGTTCTATCCACTATATTCTTTAAAACACTTAACTTCATAGCAAAGGAGTTTTTTGGCGGGTTCGACCCATTACAATCTTCTTTTAAATTATTGAACATTTCCCAATACTCATCTCTAACTCTATGTATTTCCTGTCTTAACGCCTCTACATTTGCCACATATTGTTGTGCTAATTTTGGGTGATTTAAAAGCATTTTGCTTCTAAATGCCACAATATGATTCATATCTTTTTTCGCTGTGGTTTCGGCTATGTGTAATTCTTTGGCTATTTGATATAAAGTTTTGCCCTTATTAACCAAATTGGCAACTTCTTTTCTTCGTTTTCTTTGTTCTTCTTTGGATGTTTTCATTATTATTTCACTAACTCTTCTATTTCTTTCTTACTTATAATGGTCTGATTCAAAATAAGCAGAATACCACTTAAAGGAAATGTTTTTGCTATCTCATCTTTTGTTATCCCCTCATTGTAATCTTTCAGAATCATATAAATAACATCCACATAACATTCTTTTATTTTTTTGTTATTGTCCTTGACTTTTTCTAAAGAGGCCAACTGAACTTCAATTTCCTCCGTTTGATCCAAAGATAGTGGATAAGCTACATATTTTTTTCCTCTTACTTCATACTCAAATTTTTGGGTTAAATTTGTCATCTCAACATCCTCCTTTTAGTTTTATTATACCTAATCTTCTTCTGTTCCGCTTCCGCCGCTTGCTAATGAACTTATATATCTATTGGTCATTTCTGGTTCCTCCATTTTTTTAAATGTTCTTTTAATATTTTTGTATCATACCCCAATACTTCTATCTTAAAAAAGGCTATAAATTCACCCAGTCGAATCAAACTATAAGCGACATCTTCTCGGCGAAGCAATTTTAATCTTTTCTTTATTTTCAAAAAACCAGAACCCTTTAAATACAATTTCCATAATTTCCATAGGTCTTTTGGCAAAAATGCCTTCATTTTCTTCAGTATACTTTTTTGATTAGTAAGTATTTTCTTCCTTTCGTAGTTTATCAACGGCTTTTCGTTCATTAATTATTCTCCTCTGTTTGTCAGTTAAGAAATTCTTAAATATTATAAACCATTCGTTTAAAGAATGTTCTTGCTCTTTTTTTGATAAATACAATACAAACAAATCATTGTATAAATCTCCTTTGTCCAAATAAGCACATTTAAGTTTATATGCATATGTGTTGGACAGGTATGACATTATTTCTTCAATTTGTTTATTTATGTTTTTCATATCTCTTAACTATATTATACCATATTCTGTTATGCGAGTACGACATTATTTTTTGTTTTTTATAGTTGCTAAAACCAATACTATTGCATCTGCTTGATCATTTTGGTCTACTTTAAATCCCTTGTCCTGTAACTGTTTTATAATCATTTTCTTTCTTTTAGCATAATTGCCATTTTTAAGTTTTTTCTGTCGATCAATTTCTGATTTGTTCTTTTTTGTTGATTTAAGGTTATATTGTTTTTTCGCTTCCCTGATTTCTTTATTATAAGATGGTAAAGTAGTATTGATACCAACAATTCGGCGAGCAGATGAGGCCATTATAATTTCTGTTGTAATGTTTTTAAAATAACATTCAACTATTACCCAGCCTCTTAATTCATTCAAAAGTTTAACTGTAGCAAAGTTGTTTTTCATGAATGTATCCTCAATAACTATAATATTTGGTTTTTCCCCATCTATTAATTTCTTAATTTTTTGTGCTTGGCATAACATAGCAGAAATGCCTTTTATTTTATTGGGCTTTTTGAAATTACCAAAACTCCATTTTTTAGATTTAGTCCCATATATTGCGTAACCTGTGGAGCTTGTGCTTATGTCTAATCCAATTATCTTCATTTGTTCACTTTTTTAGTTTTAGGGATTCTAAGTTTATATGCTTTGCCCGACAATACCTTTTCTGCGTTTGGCAAACAAGTCTGCCAATACGGACAATATAAATCCTGCCAAGGGTAGAATCCCCTACTGTCTGGTTTTCCAAACATTCTTGCAGGCAAATCTTCTTTTGTAGAGTTGATTATTGTTCTAAAATTATTTGTAATGTTTTGTATTATTTTATCATCTCTTTTAACAATTTTTTCGGCCAACATACCATTATTCTTATTTATTGCAACAAAAAGAGCTTCTTTAAGATTTAAAGAGGCCATATAAGTATTTACTTGAGCAATATAACTATCATCTATATCTCCTTTTTCGAATTTTTTGAATCCATAATCACTCATTGATTTTACTTCCAATAATGTTAGTTCTCCATTATTCATAATAAGCCCATCTGGATGGCCTGTTATAATTGTATCATCAACTGTAAATTTAACAGTTAATTGTTTAAAGCCAGTCGCTAATAATTTAACTCCTGCCAATACGGCGATATCTGTTACAATTATTTCTACCAAATCGCCCATCCAAAATATTATTTTAGCCCTACCATCAATTTCTTTGCCTGCTACCTTATAACCATGATATTTATATGCTTGTTGGCGAGGACATTTACCTGCGCTTGAAAGTCTAAGGGTTTTTTCTGGCGATTTTTCATTATCACTCATAAATTGTCTTTGAAAAGTATAGCCTGCTAACTTTTCTACCTCATATTTTATACTATCATTTATAGTAAAATTTTTTGAACTCAAATATTGATTAATTTTATCAACTACCATTACTACTCTCCTTTTGTTTGAATCCACAATCAAAATAAAAATTTAGAGATAATTCAGATCCCATTTGTGAGCAACCAATTATTTTGTGTTTTTCTATCTTTATTACACTTTGAAAGCCAAGTATTTTTTTACCTTTTTTTGGCGCATTTGCTTTCATACCATGTCTAATATTTAATATCAAAGAAGCCCAATGTTTTAAAGCATGCCCTCCGCTTAAACCCTGTCTTGTAAAAAATGTTCCGATACCTTGAGTTCTAGTCTGACCTATAAATAAAAAACCTATTTTGGCCTTATAAACAAAACTTGCTGTTCTGCGTAAAAACTTTCCCATTCTTCGAGCTAATAACGCCATCTCATCTTTTTCCATTGGTTTTTCAATACCTTTTTTGGTTTCATTTTCACCCAAAGGAGTTAAAGCCTGAACGCTATCAAGAACTATATAATTTACTAGTTTTTCTTTTGATAATTTTATAGTAATATCCATTGCTGCCTCGGCATTATTAGGACTTATCAATATTAGTTTATCTATATCAACTTCCAATAACTTAGCATATTTTGGGTCAAATGAATGTTCTAAGTCTAGCAAGCAACATACTAATTTCTTTTTCTGTAATTCTGCTATTTGTGTATATGCTAGAGTAGACTTTCCAACACTTTCAGCCCCATAAATAATAGTAAAATTACCTCCCAATATACCCCCCCCAACAAAGTCATCTATCTCTTTTACCCCAAATGGTAAATGTGGTTTCTCTGGTTCATCCTTGGCATAATAAACAGTATTTTTACCATACTTCTTGTTAAAATCTTGTAAAACATTCTTCAATTTACTCATACTATTATCTCCTATATTCAATTATAACATATTATAATGTGCCATATCCACTATTTCTTTATAATTCTAAAAAAATTATCGGCATCTATTATAATATATTTTTCCTCAAATTTATTTTCATATACCCAAAAAGGAACCCTGTCACTATTTATTGGTATTTGATCTTTTAGGTGTTGTATAATAAGCCTATCCATAACTATATTTTTTTTATCTTTACTCTTACATTCTACAAAAAAATCTTTACTATAAATATCGCCTATTTCCGTTGAGTTCCCAGAACCTCTTGTTGGACGAGCAAACTTATCGCCAAACCCAATAAGTTTATTAGCAATATATTGTTCTAATTTAGTTCCTTTTTCTTTTCTTGTCATTCTGGAATTACTCCTATCAGCCGATTGTTTGAAAAGTCTATTGACATAAAAAAATCATTTAATGTATTCAAATTTAATCCTCCTACTTTTCAGTTTCTATTTTAAACATTATACCTTTTTCTCTTTGATTCTTTAATTCTTTTCTTTTTATTTTCTCTGATAGCTTCTTTTTTCTTTATACCTATGTCTATATTATTGTTATATCCATCTTTATTTTGAAGTTCCTCTTTTCTTTTAGCTTGCTTTTCTTGGTATTTTTTATCTTTAGCATACTTTTCACGTTCTTTAAGCCATTTGGTTTTACGGTATTTTTTATTGCGTTCTTTTAAGGTCTGATCTCTTTCGGTTCTTCTTTGAGTCTTGGTTCTTTTTGAATATGCGATGTTGCCCTCCTTGCTTTAGAATATATTTATATTTTATTCTACTTCAAATACTTTGGTTTTAGACAAATGCATTATGATTTCCAATCCAAATATATATTGCAACTCTTTAATATCGGGAAGCCCGCCTGCTTTTTTGATATAAGTATTATATTCTTTTAATAATTTGTTATAGGTTTTAATATCTATGTGCAAATCAGTTGAAATTAACCCGCTATTCATAAAAAATTCTTTTTGTAGGTCAAAAATTTTAGATATTATTTTCATTCAAACCTCATTATCTAAATCTCCATAAAGTTCATATAATTCGTTGACTACTTTTAAGCTATTTTTAATCATTTTATTAATCTTTATATCATGTTTACGCATTAAAATATCAAGTTTCTTATGATGTTCTTTTCGCTCTTTAGCAATATCGGCAATCAAATACTTTACCTCATGTATGGTTTTATCAAATAAGTCAATGTTTTCTTTTTTCATTCAAAATCCTTTCTTTTTATCTTTTTATCTTTTGTCATATGAATCTTTATATGGCATGCACGGCATATTGTAATTACATTTTCATCAACAAAACATAATTTCGGATGTTGTTTCCTTGTTTTTTTGTGATGAATACAATTGGCTTTTTTGTCGCAAATCTGGCAAGTATAATTATCTCTTTCTAATATTTTTTTTCTAAAATCTCTCCAAAAATGTAAATTAAATATTCTCCCTGAAATAATATCATCTTCTATAATATTTTTTATTTTGTTTGGCGGCGGTCTACCACACATATTTTTTATTTTTGATTTATTTATTTTCCAATTTCTTCCTGTACTATTGCTTGATTTTCCTGTTTTAGCATTTGACATTTTTTGTCTTACTATTGGAGATTTTAGTGTGATTTTTAAATCATTAATTCGTTTTTTAAGTTTTTCTGGATGTCGTATATTATATAACCTTGTTCCTTCTGAGTAGTTTCTTATTTTTGTCTCCATAAAAATTAATACCTTGCGAATAGTCTCATAACTACAGTCCATTTCTTTAGCAATTTCTCGAATACTTAAATTCTTCAAATATAGTTCTTTTATTGTATTCCCCCACTTTGGATCAGTTTTAAGTTTTTTAGCAGTTAATATTCTCATAATTTATTTAGTAAATAATCAGAACGTTTTATTTTCCCTAATATTCGTCTATAATTATTAGTATACAAACTTATTTTAGGTTTTAGTACAAACCCTTCCAAAAACATATCGTTTCCGTTTTCTTTTGCTACAACAGATTTAGGATATGTTTTGAAAAGCAAATCATATGCTTCCTCAAAAGTAGGGAAAGAATTTAATACACATAAGCGAGGAACAACCTTTAAACCAAGTTCTCTACAAACCTTATTTCTATCATCAGATGATAACCAAGAATTGCCTATTCTAATATCAAAAACTCTAATATCTCTTTCGCCTTTAGATAAATAATTCTGCTTTTGAATCCCGTAACCATAGCACTCAGCAAATATAGTTATTTCGGGAAATTCGGTTCTCTCTTCTTTATCTTTTGGATTTGGAGTCTGAACAAAATTCTTTATATACCAATCTTTTATCTGCGCAAAATCTATCACTTCATCAATTGTTTGTCTAATATAATTATTATCTTTATAATCGGGTTGATTTGAAATCTCGTGTTGCCTGCCAAAATATCTATAATTAATTCCGTCATTAAAATCATAGTTTATTTTTAAACTAGAGTTTGTTCCATCAATTTTTTCCTCAACAATAATGCTCTTTATCAAATTCAATGCTTGTATAGTATGACTAGAATTGACCATTGGAGTAACATTTCTTTTGCCTGATTCCTCTCTTTTAAATATTGTGTAGATTTTCGGATAAAGCATTTTTTACTCCTTTTATTCTCTGTTCTATTATAGCAATAGTACAATGCTGACTGCCAGAATGTCCAAATACACACAATTCCTGTTTTTCAAATCCTCTTACTTTTCCTAAAAATGTTGAGTGGTATCCAAGACTAATTACAATACCTTTAGGTTTTAAAATTCTTGGTAATTCATCAGCGATTAGTTTAAATTTGCTGGTATAGTTTCCTTTATACATTTCAATAGATTTTCTATATGAATTCCCACACCAACAAGGCTTCCCGTTTCTTCTTATATAAATAATATGATTCGGGACTTCCACACAATATATTTTATCATTATAGTCTATTTTTCTAATATATTTACCTATTTTCTTTTTTCTAATTAAGGGAAATCTTCTCTTTCTTGATAAATTGATTACATAACAACGTCCATGATTTCCATTTATTTGTTGATTATAACACCGATAACCACACTTAAAAGCTATTTCCGACACATCATCTGCTAATTGTTTAGATGTAGTAGCATAACTTTTATGAGAATCCATATAATATCTTTTATACTTTTTGTTATATATATTTTTTCTACTTTGATGCCCATCGCCCAACATTAAACCTTCTAATAAAAATCCCAGTTGTTTCATAGATAAATTTTTTATATCTTTTGGAATAAATTTATCATTTGTCTTGCCAAATTGTTTTAAATAACTCCATAATTGTTTATTGTAAATAGAATATCCGTTTTTTTCTATATTATAATTATACCCTAAATCGTTTAACCATGATTGAATAATAATTCTATTTGGTTTTTTTGTTTGAGCAATTCTAATGCGATAATCTGTACCTTTAGTATCAACACATCCCTCCGCTAAATATAATCCTAAAAATCTTAAAAAATTAACCATTTTTATTTTTTTTGGTTTAGCATACATCTGATTATATCTATTGTGTCGCACAAAAGAAACTTTTGGTAAAGTGAAGTATGTTTTATTCTCCCCTTTCCATTTACAATCAGTTTTAAAATTACAACCAAAATTTAATTGTTGGGCTTCTATTAATTTAAAAACATTAGTTTTCCAATTTTTTCTGATATATAAATTATGATTTGGGGTTATCATTAAATCAATAGTTCCAGAAGCGATTTGTATCATTTTTCCTTTATATTTTTGGTTAATATAATTGGTTGGCTTTTGATATTCTAAATAGTTAGTCTTCGGATTTAATGTAGCCACTTTTTCATTTCTCTCTAAATCTTTAAACAATTTCCAACCATTTTCAGTTAAAATTTCAGTATTTTTATCGTAGCAATATGGAGGGTCTAGTGTTATAGTATCAAACTTCTTACCGTCCCATTCTTTTACAAATACTAAAGCATCTTTGTGATATTCAGCCACCGCTTCATCATCTATGTCATTTCTAATTTCATTTAGATCTAATAGGGTTGTGCCTGCAAATAAATTTAAAACTAAACCCTTACTCCTATTTTCAACCCATTTCTTTATCTTTGGGCTTTCAAAAGTATATCGTCTTAAATTAGTACTAATATATGTTAATTTCATTTTATCTTTTTAATCCCACAAACTATTAAAGTATTTAACAAATAATTGCCATCCTCTGCTTATAATTTTTTCTTCTTTTTTTGTGCGAACCCTTGCTTCATCATCAACTTTTAGTTGAGTTTCAAAGCCAATAATCATTTGTTGTAAAATTGTTTCCCATTTTTTTAAAGTCATTTTTTCTTCATTAGGGCACCCATTAATTTCACTTTTTAATTGTTTCAATCCTCTAATAATAACATTTGCCAAGTAATAATCAAAACCCCAAACATCTCTCTGAGCAACCCCATATCTTACTCGTTGATAATATGCCTTAATATCGTATAAGAAAAAATCTATGAAAGCAATATAAGTTCTTTTTATGCTATACCGCAAGTTTCTCAATTTTAAGCGAATAGGATGATTTTCCTTAAACGCCCTTTCTTTCTCAATTAATTTTTTAATATAAGGTGAATAATCTGCGACTTCATTTTCTAATTTTTTACTCATTATATTTCTCCTTCTAACTATATTATACCATATTTTGGTATGCCAAATCCACTTATTCTCATCTTAAAACTCCCCAAATATCTTATCAAACCCCTTTGGCAAATCTTTAAGCAAGTTGCTATTTTTTAAAATTTCATTGCATTTCATACAATACCCGTTCTTCAAAACTGTTACATTTTTGCAGCGTTTACATTCGCCTATAATATAACTATTCCCATCATCAGAATTTACAGTTTTCGTTGCCATTTTTATCCTCCCTCGCTCAAATTTCACTTACGATAATTTTCTTTTCAATTTCACTCGCCGACCTCGCATTATACTTAGCTAATTCAACATTAATATTATATCCTTTATAACCCTTTTCAATATTTTGCAAATCAATTTTAATGCTATCTCTATTTCCGTTATTATAGAAGATGTGTAACGGCTGTGACGCTCTACTTTCAACCTCCAGACTACTGTTTGAATAAGCGTTGGCTCCAACTAATGAACTACCTCTGGTATAAGTGTCTCCAACTATACTGCTATGATAATGTCCAAAAGCTATAAAATTTATTATGATATTTTTTGCTGTATATTTCCCTTTTATTTTTTGCACCTCTTCTTCTGGCTTATTTTTACTAATTTGATTTCCATGAATTAACAAAGCATTTTGTCCTGCCAATTTTACAACTTTTTCAATAGCATTTCCTTGACTTATAAATTTAATATTGCTGTTTTCAAAAAACATTTCTAATATATTCAAAATTGTATAGTCATAATTATCAGTTGCAACTGAATTAGTCCATCCTACATCCTGTGGTATTCTACTTTCATTACCCACGACTCCTGTCACGGTAACATTAAAATCCTTAGCAAAATCCACAATCAATTGTCTTAATAATGAAACTGCTAAAAATGTTGCTTTGGCTCGGTTTGTTGCTTGAGATAAACGCTCATCATCTCTTCGGTCAGAATTTAAAATATCCCCTGTAAATCCCACCAAAAGATTTTTCACATTATGACTCAATAAATAAATTTTAGATTTATCAACATACTTTTTAAGCCGTTGAGAAGCTATACTAAAATCGAATCTATTGATTGATAATTCAACTATTTCATTTAAATGTAAATCCGTTAATTGGGCAAAACCCACTGCTTTCGTTGATCTGATTTTATTTTTTTCATACATAAATTTAGGCAATTTGTATGTTTTAAATATCTTCACCAATTCTTTATCATATTCACCAATAGAATTTTCTATACGAGCATAATCTCTAAATGCTTTACGGTCAATTCTACCTTTATCTTTATTTTTTTGTAACTCTTTAGCGAGCCTCACAGTTCTAACAATAGATTCCAAATCTTTTCCTTGCTCTTTTAATTCTGTTCTCAAATCATCTCTTAAATTAGCGAGCTGTGAAGTGCCTATTTTATATTTTTTGGTTATTTTCCTAAAAGATTTTCCTTTTAGTAATTCTTCTTTGATTTTTTTGCTTCTATCGTCCATTAATTGCTCCTCCTTTTATACGAAAAACTTTAATTTTTCAGCCTGGCTCATATTTTAAATATCTCCTACATTCTTTTATTCTTATTTTTCAACTTTCGTTTCTTGGCTTCTTCTAACAAAGTGTTATAATTATAATAATCTAACACTTCCTGTCCGTTTATAAGCCGAGCATCACAATAAAAACTATCAACATCATAACTTGTTCCTCCGCCTGTCATTAATACCGTCCCTTTGTCTGCCTTTTTCTCAATAAAATGCAAAATATTTAATAAATGACTATCTGTTAATTCAGCTATTTCAATTTTTTTATTATCTTTTGTTGTCCAGATCATTTTCTTTCCTCATTTTGCCCTTGCGTTTCCCTTTGACGCCTTTTTATAGCCTCATAAACAACCTCAGTACCCATAGAATATGTTATTCCTATTTCCTGCGCTCTATGTGGCGCAGCTCCTGTATCAAACAAATCACAATAAAGTCCCTCTAATTCATCAAATGTAAAATCAGAAACTAAATTATCTGATTTGACATAATATGCAAAGCACAAGACATCTAAAACATATTCTATTGCTTGTTTGAACCCTAATCTCGGTTGCCTACTCATAATTTTCTACCATCGAATATTATCTCTTTAGGTTTTACACTATCGGGATTATGATGCCATTTTTGGACTTTTTCAGGAACCTCTATAGGCATTAATCTTTCCCTCTAATACTTTTTCCGGCATAGCACCAATAATTGAATCTACATTTCCCCCATTTTTAAATACAAGAAGAGTAGGAATTGACATAATTCCGAACCTGGACGCAATCTCCCTATTCTCGTCTACGTTTAACTTCCCAAAGGCAATTTTTCCTTCATATTTTTTAGCCAAACTTTCAATCACAGGATGAACCATCCGGCAAGGCCCACACCATTCTGCCCAACAATCAATCACTAAAAAAGAATATTTACTTACCGCTCTATCGAAACTATCCTCATTCAAAACAATAGGGTAATCCGGGCTGTCGATAAGTTCCTCTTTTTTCTTTGCTTCTTCTAATCCCTTTGCGAGTATTTCCTCAGCTCTTGAAGAACCATAAGAGATTATTTGATTCACCAGCTTCTCTTCAGACTGAAAACCACGCATAGCAGAACTTATATCTCCGTTTATTATCTGCTGGGGAACAGAAGATATATGAAATTGCCTTGCTTTAGAAAATTGCCCTCCCGCATCTATTAAACGCGAAGTTATTTTTCCCGGAATTTCAACGGCAATTTTATTCGCTAAAAGGACTGCCTGAACACATTGAGGAGAATCAAAAGTAATATATGTTTCTAAAAGAACATTCTTGTCAATATATTTCAATTTCTCTTTAGAAGAATTGCTTAATCCGCTTTCTCTTTGAGAAGCTAAAGATATAGTTTCAATAAAAGTACCAGCCTGACGCACGGCTGGCGGCAGCCAATATTCTATTGAATATCCTAAGTCTTTACCGATTAGAATTACTGAAGAAGTGTTTAAATCTAATTTCTTTGCTTCTTCACTTTCTAAGCTCAAAGTCTCTCCTTTTATTTTATCAGTGATTTGAGAAAGTTCTTTTACTAAACCTTCACTAAAACGGTCGTGCTCAAGGTTTTCATTCCTATTTATAATACTTCCCATAAACATCTTAATATCTACAGTTTCCCGAAGTTCTTGTTCAAATTTCTCTCTTAAAATTTCCTTTGTTTTTTCATTAATTAGCACTTTTCAAACCCTCCTTCTTCTAAGAATGCTCCGATTTACTTATTCTTTGGCTCCTTTACGAATAAAAGCGGAAACACAATATCACTTACACAACAAGGTATCCATACCGCAAGAAAAAGAAACAGAAAAATCACAACATAGGCAAGCCAATGCAAAGCTCCTCCCATAGCCATGATAATATGGAAAAGTGATGCCCATGTGCTTAATAAAACATGGCCGGCGTGCGGGAATTTCGTAGTCGGCCGGAAACATGCTATGAGAACGCCTACAACAGCTAAAGGGTTAACTAACCACCATTTTTCGATAAAACCTATATGGATTCCTCTATTAGGCATCTTTAACATTACCTCAGCTAAATAAGGAATAACAGAATCACTTATAGTAGCAATGCCTATAGAGCCTATGTAGCCTATGATAAGCAACATCCAAAGGTTACATTCACCTTTCAGGCATTTAGTGCTTACGCGTTCGCACGTATGAAGTTTATACATAGATGCGGTAACAAGCGCGCTCAAAACAACGTGAATAGGATGAAGTATATAAAATATGTTATAGGAAAGGTTGGAGGACAATTTCCGGAAGAATACCATGATTATGATGCCGGTAATCGCTCCAAAAATCGTAAAAGGGGCATGAACCCTCAACTCTTTTAAGATTTGTTTAAACATTTCTCCCTCCTATGTTAGCTAAACTACTTAACCACAGAGGCCACAGAGATGCTTGAGAATAAAACACTTCTTAGAATAATCCTATCCCCCTCTGTGTACTCTCACATTATTAATCTTTTTATCCCTTCTTTTGGTCTTAACACATTGAAATTAATTAACAATCCCACTCTCTTACTCATAGCTTTTAAGTAGGTTAACACCTGCGCATTATAAATATTATTAAGCCCCTCGACTGCTTTTATCCCTAATATTACTTCCCCTTCTACTAAAAAATCTATTCGATGCTCTCCTACTTCTTTTGCTATCTTAGGCAAAGACTTCATGTTGTCCCAGTATTCTTGTTCGAGAAATTGCTTAGTTAGTGTGGTTTTATATTTCATTCTCAATCCCAGTACGTATCAGCATTTAGAAACAAGTTATTTGCAAAACGTTCCACGTCGCATCGGAACATCAACAATGTAGTCTTATTACACTTAGGACAAATATACGCACTTACTGTATTTATACCTGCAATCTTATTAAATTTTTTCTCTAAAGCTATCGTTGAGTATTTTGAGAATTTTGTTCCTTTTGCTCGTTGTCTAAGATAAATTTTAATTTCCTCGTTTGTTAATCCCATTCTAAATGTTCCATATTCATTTAAATCTATATTCATTTTATTTATATCCCCCTAATGAATTTCAGGCATATCCAAATCCATACCATCAGAGATGGGATAGACAAAATACCTCCAATAACTAAAGATACTCCAAAACTGGGATTTTTATCAGCGGAAAAAGATATAGCCTTTTTAAGCATAATCATCCAAAGCGTGTTAAATATAATGTACCCTCCAATATAGATTAACCAATTCATTTCATTTCCTCCTTTCTATCTAATGTTTTAGCATATTTAATATGCATTTTTACCGCCTTTTCCTTATTTCTACCATCGCCTTTTTTGCTTCTCTATTTAATATTTCTCTTAATTCTTCTAATCTCTCTTTCGACACACGAATAAAATCCCACCCCTTTCTAATTTTCGCATACCTGTCTAAATCCACAAAAGAAAATCTTATCTCCTCAATAGGATAAGGATTTCGGGATTCATCACAAGAAACTTCAACCCGACCAATATGAGTTCCTTCTATTTGCCCTGGCCAAAATTCTTCTATAAAATTGAGAAAGTATTTTCGTCCAAAGGCTTGGTTAAAATTATCATTATACGCTTCTGAGGTATAAGCAACACTAAATCGTTTATTTTCGAATCGTGGCGATTTCATTCTTCCACCAAAGCTACTTTCTTTACGTTATCTTGTGATACTACAATTTCATCTACAAGTGCGCACGCTCTGCTATAATCTGCAATATCAAAAACTTCAATTCTACCATCGTTGTATGTTGTGATTATTCTATACATCTTTTTTAACTGGTTCAACGATAACTTTAACCTTATCCCCCCAACAGAAATCTACTTGCATTTCTTCTGGTAATACGACAACTAACATTGGAAAAGTGTAACGATCCTGCTGATAGACTTGGACTTCGGTAACGAACTCTTTAGATTTTTTAATCATTATAATACTCCTATTCTATTATAACATATTTTGGTATGCGAAAACCATATAATTTTAGATTATTTTATCTGCTAATCCTAACTTTACGGCTTTTTCTGCGGTCATAATGCAATCGTGTGTACACATATCTTCAATCTGTTTCAATGTAAATCTTTTATGTTTCTTCTTTATTTGTTCTAAATAAATTTTATACATCTGTTCACGAGTATATTTTGCGTAAACAGCCCAATTTTCCACTGTCTTAGATTCTCCAACAATTTGTTCTCTTCCGTCATGCACCATATAATCACAATGTTTAGTTAAATATCTATATTTACAAGCCTGAATAATAATAGTTCCCATAGAACGTACCATTCCAAGTCCTATAAATTTTATAGGTGATTTGATATGCTTGATTATATCATAAACCGCCATACCCCTATGCCAATCCCCCCCTGGGCTACTCCAATACAATGTAATCAATTTATGACTTAAGTTATCCAAATATAAAAGATTTTTAATTAGTTTTTTAGTAGAAGCGTAATCAACGCCATTTTCGTCACCTTCAACATCTCCCTCACTTCCGAAATAAATTATTCTGGCAGGTAATAAACTCCCATAATCGTGAAACTTGTCATAATAAGATTTACTTATTTTTTTCATTTAATTCTTTAATTTCTCATAAGCCCTTACAACATAATCTATTTGGTAATAACAGTCGCCTAAAGCACAATGTTGTTATATATTTCTTTCGTCATTTTGAATCATCTCCCAAATTCTGTCAGTTAATAATCCGTTTAACTCTGCTAATGTATAGTCGCTTAAATCTAAATATTGTGTAAGCCAAAAAATTATATCACTTAAATATTCTTTTGTTACTTTAACTTTCATTTTAAACCTCTTTAATTATAATATCGGCATACTTTTTTAATTTCTGTGTTTCTTTGTATTCTTTTTCCACGACTTGTTTTCTAAAAGCATCATCTTCATTTTCTTTCTTTCTAAGTTTCCTAAACTTCAAGGTTTGTTGCGGTGTTCCTTCTAAATGAATAGCATAATCGTTTAACTTTAACTTTCTCAAATAACCAGCATATAAACCCTCTACAATAAGATAATCAATTCCTCTACTATCAATAGAACTAATTAAAAAGTTATTAGAATACTTATTCACCTCTGTCAACCTAACAGTTCTCCTTTCTTTAAATTGCATAATACTTATTTTGAGAAAATTCCAGTCAATTTCTTTTATTCCTACACTTTTCAGGCCTCTTATCTTACGTTCTTCATTTCTAAAATAAAAATGTAACTTGTAATAATCATCCAAAGAAATCTTTAGAGTCAAGATATTTCTATCATATAATTCCTCTTGTAAACATATAGCCAATTCTGTTTTACTTGTCCCTGAGCCCCCACCAATAGTAATAACACTTCTTGAATGTGAAGGGATTATTTTATTCAAAACGCTCTTTGCCCGCTTGACATCATTTTGTCTGATAATTATTTTATCTCCAATCATAATATTTTTATATTTGTTATTTCCAGAATATCAATCCGTTTACTATCGCTAATAAAATCCCGATTACTTTTGCTTTTAATCCTGGCGCCTGAAAGCTGAGAGCCAAAAAACTTATCACCATAATAAAGAGTGTAATTTTATAAATCATTTTATTTTTCTAAATCTGATATTGTTATGCCATATACTTTATTTAAAGCAATAATTGTTGATTCTATGGCTTGTGATCTATCAACATATCTTTCTCCTGCGTGCCTTTCAATAATCTCAATTATTTTTTCTTTTTTGGTCATTTCTATTATCCTTCTTTTTGGCTTCATCTTGATACTGCTTAACTTTGCCCTGGCACCACTTCGCATTGTCCTGATATCGCTTCGCCTTTTCCTGCCACCTTTAAATTTCAATCCAGACCTTAAAATACTTTCTTCTACCTGTCCCATTTTATTTCTCCTTTTACTCTTAAATTTTACCCATTAGTCGGTTTTCACAGCTTTTAGAAACTTAAAGAATAATTTATTTAGTTTGTTTTTCATTTTCATTCCCTTTTAACTCTTTAAATGCAAATCGTAGTCCATCTATAATACCTGTCAACTCAGTCATAAAGGTTGCTGTAATTTCACGACCACCATAAAAACTTTTTCCCTTTCTTGGTTTATAACCAATTGAATATTCACTAACTGCAACCTTAATATTCATACTTCGCACAAACGACAACTTGTTTATTACTTTTTCCGCAAAATCATTTTCGTCTTTGTATTTCATTTTATTTCCTCCAAAAATTCTTTAATACTTACGGCAATCAAATCAAATATTTCATATTGTCCGTTTCCCATATATTTATAAATATATTTTCTACCACATACGGGGCATTCAAATATATCTTCACCAGCAATCTCTACATTAAAGAATTTTCCACAATTTAAACATTTCATATATAGTTTCGTTTTAATCACCCCCAGTGATTAATTTAGGGAACGAATGATCCCTAGCTACTCTTCCAAGTTTGAGTATGTTAGTTGCTCCTACTATGTCAGAGTTTCCCTTGAATCCACACTGACTGCAATGGAACGACGCTCCAACTCGGTTCGCTTTATCGGCATAAATAACAAGCCACTTATTATCATAACTTAATATTGCCCCCATCTTTAAAGCTTTTTTTATAGTTAAATTCATTTTTTGTAAGCCCCTTAATTTTTAATTTTCCTGATAGATAATTTTCCTGTCCCCGAACTATAAGTATACTCCCTATCTTTTATTATAATTGCCACTTCGTCAGAACTACAATAATCAATATCGCCCTTCAAGGCCTCTTCAATAAATTCCTCTGCTTCAAGAAAAATAGCATAATTAAAAAGCAATGTTTCTAATCTTATCTTGATTTCTTTTTTATCAATCATTTTGAACCTCCTTTAACTTTCCATAAGCCTTCGTCACGTAATCTATTTGGTAATAACAATCGTCTAAAGCGCAATGATTTTTTGGGTCGACTCCTTTTTCTTTCTTTGTATGATAATCTGATAAACTCACAAGAGTCCGAATACTCCTCCAGTTTCTAAAAGGAAAAGGAATCTTTTGTCCCAACATTGCACACACTGTTTGAATTACATAAATATCAGAGTAATGAGACCACACTAATGCTTTTTTGTTCCTATGGCAAAACTCTGTAAACTTATACAACGCTTTATTTAATGTTTCTGCGTCTTTTCTCCAACTAATTTTATCACAATTATCAAGCCAAAAGTTTAAATTTCCTGCGTCTACTTTAGCTCCCCTCTGTAAATTATCGGCAATAGAAACATTTACTAAAAAATCAATCCCAGTATCGCCATCCCAATTAAAATATACTGCGCCTATTTGAGTGATAAAATCATCACCGAGCATCTCTAAGTCCAACATTATATTGTTGTATGTAAATTTTATTTTTTCAGCTCCCAAAGCTTCGGCAACATCATCAGGATAAAATTTCTTTATATCTTTTCCTGAATTTACAATTCTTTTTTGTTTCATTTTATGTCCCCCGCATTATCAATAACACTCTTCAGCCTTTAGCTTATGTTTAGTTAATTTATCTTTTGCTGAATCGTACCAAAATTCTACACCATCTATTAATATTTCTATTTCTCCATAAGAATCAAAATGTAAACTAACAATACCGTTAAATTCTTTTTCTATCCTTTCGCACTCAGCAATATACTTCCGATACACAATTAAAAGATTGTTTAGTTCGTGTTTGATTGAATATTCTTTTTTGGTCATTATATCTCCTTTCTTTTCCATTCAATTATCCCCCATATTGCAAAAGCAGCGTAAACCAAAAACAAGAAACTTTGTGCCTATGCTTTAATATAAAAATCATAGATACACCAAATTATATTAGTGAATCCCCATATTACAAAGCAGATACGTTTTTTCTTAATATTTAAAATTGTCCCAAGCAAACTCAATCCTGTAATCACCCACATTACTCTACTCCTTTTAAAACTTTATCTAAAATTTCTTGAGCCTCATCCCAAGATATATCTCCATAAGCCATTTGTATGATAAAATAAACATGGCTTGATTTTAAATTATCCATTACTTTGGCTATTTTTTTACCAAATTGAGTTGCACTATCCAATTTCTTTTTTTGTTTTCTCACTTTACTCCTTTCAAAAATTCCTTTATTGATTTTAAGGGAATAACTAAAGACAAAACTGTCATCTTATTTTCTTTTCTATTCATAAAAGGATACCTCCAAAAAGGTCTAAGCACAGCAGAAAGAACACCAATTACTTTTCCTTTGTAGTTTAACATTGCCCCACCACTATTCCCAAAATACGAACTAGCAGTTACTCCGTCCCACAGTCTACTCCAACGTCCCTCAAATTTACCATAAGTGATAACATCATCTCTACCTATAGGATTGCCGATAACCCAAACTTTATCACCAATCGTCGGCTCTTGACTCGCTAAATCTAAATAAGCGTAATCCCATTTTCTGTTCACTATTTTTAATAATGCCAAATCTTTTTTTTCATCTATTTTAACTAATATTAATTCTTCTTTCTTAGTACTTTCTTCACTTTCATAATCATTTAATACAACCGTCATTAAATCTTCATTCTTTTCAAACAAGTGGGCACACGTTAAAATATAACTTTCGTCGTTTATTTTAATATGTGTTCCCGAACCCTGAGACCCCTCTGTTAAATTGGTAACTAAAACATTTGCTTCGCTAATTTTTCTAATGTCTAAGCCTTTATAAAATTCTCCCATTTCTTTAAATTTTTTTATAATTTCTTTTTGTCTTTTTATTATACTTTTGGTCACTTCAATATATTTTGTTTGTATTTCTACATTTCTTTTTATAGCGTCCCCTAAAAGTTTGAAGTATCTACGATTATCGGCATTGTAAACTGCCACTTGGCGTTTTAAATTATCAAGTTCATTGCATGTCATTTTATTTGCTATTACATTTAAATATACCAATGTTCCTATTGTTAATATCAGAAATACTTTCAAATTTTTATCAGACATATTTTACTCCTTTTATATCTTTTTTGCTTGGTGTTCTCTTTTTATTATAGTTATTTTGTTTTTTATAACTTTTATGGTTACTTCCATTCCATCGCCCCCAAATATTTATCAATTAATTCATAGATGTGTCCTTTTTCTAAAGCTAAATATATTTTGGAATTTCCTATTTTACCTGGCATCATTTGAATCCTATCTTTAAACATTATCGTCCTATTACTCCTTTTAATTCTTTATCACAATATTTTTCAAGTTCTGTTAAATTATTAAACCGGGTAATAATATCATCATAAGTTCCCTCTGCAATTCTTCCGCTACCATCATCATAAAGAATCATACGAGGGTAACAAGCAACGCCAGGAATTGTCTCTTCCAGTTTTTTTAATGTTTTTAATATTTTATTTAGAGTCATTTTTACCTCCTCTTCTATCTATCCCCCACTTATCTGTAGTTACATACTTATATCCTTTATAACTATAAATAGCTTTACTGTTTTTCTTGTAAGTCCCACAATTTTTTTGAGCCAAATACTCATCAACTTGCAATCCTTTTGTTTTCAAAAATTCTATTATCGCATCCGCAGTTCTACTCCACTGTTCCTTTTTACTTGGACACCAATATTTATGATTGCTTAGAATAATTACTATATCTTTTTTAGTTATCTTTTTTGTTTCTGTGTTTTTCATTTTAAACTTTCATATTTACATCAATCTCTTCGCATATTCTAAATTACAATAACCGTTATTTTTAATCATTTTACCTCTTTTACAAGAGTATACCATATATTCTTATGCCAAAACCACTATTTAAAAAAATGTTTGTTGTTCACTCCAGCCCATAACATCAAATATTTTCTTGGTGGTATTATCAATATTATTTTTGGTCATTTTATTCCAATCAATTTTGTTCCTATCAATCAAATGTTTTTTATCAATTGCTGTTACATCCCCATTTTTTAAATACACCCAATAAAATAATTCGCCAAACCTTTTCTTTAATTTACTATTGTGTAAAGCCCTAACAAAAATAGGCAGTTTTTTCTTAAACTTTTTTTCTCCCCTTATTAAAAATTCTTTATATTTAGTATCCTTTAATTTTGCAGGAACACCAATGTCTAACAATGACGCTGTTAAAAATCGTTTCTTTTCGTTTTCAACCCATTCTTTTGTTTCCGAATAATTCATATCTTTAAATATTTTTTCTTTAATTAGAGTTTCCTGAAATTTAGCTTTAAATTTTGAGCTTGCTGCTGATTTCATCCCAAGCCCACGAATTTTATATGTGCCATCAGCATATTGTCCAATATAGTGGCAATTGTCCACATTAAGTAGTTTAACAAATGGCCTATCAGATTCAAAAACATTATCAATATCTTTACCATATTTTTCTTTAGCCCATTGTTTTGCTAACTTATTAAATTCATCAACCAAATCTTTTTCTGCTTGGTATGCGATACCATCTGTATCAATAAATACCGTTTTAAAATCAATATTATCCTCAATATAATGTAGCATATCACGAGCCAAAAAAGTAATTGTTTTTGGTATTTTAATATTATAAAGTCTAAATGTCGGAAAACCCAGTACACCGAACAGACTATTATATATTGATTTTATGGCTTTGTAACTGGTTGAAAGAGAGGGACTTGTCTTTTTTTGTTCCTTTATTTTCTTTTTTACTTCGCCTATTTTTACTGCTAATTTTGTTGTAAGTGCCTCGTTTTGAGCAAATGAAACGCCGTCTATTATAATTCCCTCCTTGTCCACATTTTCTGGACTTAAACAGAAATTAGTTATCATAGAAGGATATGCGGATACAATATCGACAATATAAATCATTTGTAATAACCTTGAATGCTCTTGCGATAAGCGCCCCTAAAAGTTTCGTCCACTTTCTTACCCCTGTTAGGTAAAACCATTCTGTCCTCTTTAGCCTGACGCAAAAGCATAATGTCCATCATTCTACTATTGTATAAAGTATTACCCCAATCACATTTAACAAATCTCCTAATATCATCATAAAAATCTAACAAGTGATGTTTTCTCTCTATTTTTGCCAAACCTCCAACATCCTCAATATTATGTAATCTCAATTCTTCATTTATAATACTAAAATCTTCTATAGGATGTTTTTTGCCTGCGCCAAACTCATATTCTAAAATATAATCCAAAGCATAAGATTTGATACCATGCGGGAATATTTTTTTATACATTTCCATATAATCCATTATTGCAGAACCAGAAGGAACAAACAATTTATTCTGAAAATAAACCGAATTTATTGGGCTTATAAAAGCAGGAAAATAACTTCTAAAATGTTTTCTCCAACGATTTGAAATGTATTCCCAGTCAAAATTTATTATATTCCATCCCAAAAATAAATCAAAATCTTCTCGCTTCAAATATAATGCCAAGTTTAACAATAAATCTTTCTCGTTTTTATAATTTGGTAGGAAAAAATTTACTTTATTATTATCAAACGAATTGTAAACAGTAACACAACTCACAGGATATTTTGCATCTTCGGGTTTAGGAAAATCCTTTGCTTTAACTTCAATATCTATAAAGGAATATTTGAACTCTGTTTTTTCTATGGAATCTATTTTGTCAATAAAATATCTGTCTCTGTATAAAATATCGCTTTCCCAGCTATCTTTACTTCTCTGTTTTTTAATAATATTTGGTTCGCTAACAAAAACTTTCCTAAAAGTTTTATCGCCATAAATACCGGTAAATTTTCCATTAGCGGAGGGTTCATAATAATAAGGTAAAAAATTATTATCGGTTGTATAAAATTTCTTGCGATTTGTTCGTTGGAACAAATATATTGTATGTTTCTTGTTTGCGATATTTACTAAATTCATAGCTTCTCCAGAATTGATTTTAAGCATAGTTGCCCAAAAAGCCATACAAACTACGCACATCCCCCAAACTACGCTCAGATTGGCTCCTGTGGCGTTTAAATGGCATTGTAGAGACGCATCTAAAGCTCTTTTTCCATTGATGTTAAGTATTTGTCCAGCGTGATCCTTTTCAATGTCTCCAACAACCCACCTGTGTAGTTTTCAAAATCAGCATAAGACTTGTGTATTGTTCTTACATATAAAAAAACAAACAATGATGTTGTTTGATCTAATAATAATGAAATAGTTTCTGTTATTTTGTCTGAATCATCACAATTATCTGAAACAAGTTCACGTAGATTATCTTCAAATTTTTTCATTTATTTGCCCCTTTTTCTATACTTTTTTGTATCTTTCTTCGCTTCTTCGTGTGCAACCCCTTGTACATTAAAGAATATAGCGTTAC
>Ga0307430_1000455_pt1 | contig 35673 bp, 29 predicted proteins | sample SalMarWE160130MG_FD_202159 | JGI IMG/M metagenome (GOLD analysis project Ga0307430, IMG submission 202159) | Salt marsh sediment microbial communities from the Plum Island Ecosystem LTER, Massachusetts, United States - WE1603-130 | ecosystem: Environmental > Aquatic > Marine > Intertidal zone >...
TCATCTTTAAGAAATTTCTTGTTGAAGGCTTCTTTAATTTTACTAGATAACTGAGAGTATTTTTTGGCCTCATCAGATTTTCCTAAAATGTGCGCAATCTTAGATAATACCAGGGCATCGTGATAGTAATACCAGCTTGAGGTTAGCTCTCCCGGAGTATCTACTGGCTTAATATGTGCTGGAGGACACCAATCTCCGTATTTACTATAGGAGAGGATATAATCCGTTGCTTTACTGCTGAGAAAGTCAACCCATTTTTTCATTACGGAATAGTTTTCTTTCAGAATCCGCTCATCCCCATAATATTGATAGAGATACCAGGGAATAACTACACAAGCAGTACCCCAGGCAGGATCAGCAGGATAAATACTCCAATAAGGCGGCACAACATCGGGCACACTCCCATCTTCGGCTTGCGAATCACTTATGTCTTTCAGCCATTTTGTGTAGAAACCAGCCATATCGAAGTTGTAAATTGCCTCTTCTGCTACCAGTTGTGCATCACCCATCCATCCCATTCGCTCATCCCGCTGCGGACAGTCAGTAGGAACACTCATCAAATTGCTCAATTGCCCCCAGAGAACATTCTTGTGAATACGATTGATTAAAGGGTTGGAACAAATGAAGCCTCCAATAGGCTCTACTACTGAGTGGACAACACGTCCTTCTATACTCTCCAGCACAGGTGTACCGGGGAAGCCGGTCACCTCAACATAGCGAAAACCATGGTAGGTAAAGCGAGGCTCATATATTTCCTCTCCTTCTCCCTTTAGGATATAGGTATCAGTTGCCTTTGCCCCACGATTGGGAATGACATTGAGCGTTCCATCCTCATTCAATAATTCGGCATATCTAAGCTTTATTGTAGTATCCCTTGGGCCACTGACACAAAGCCTCACCCAACCAGTAAAATTCTGCCCAAAATCATAGACATAAACCTCAGGTTCGGGATTGGTAATTTCTCTAGGTTGGATTATTTTGCTTACCTTAATTGGAGGGAAACTCGCTTGCGAGACTAATTTTCCACCAGGTTCATCTGCTATCCTAGCCGCATCCCAATCAGAGTCATCGTAGAAGGGAGTATCCCAGCCTAATCCTTCCAATCTGGCATCATAAACTTCCCCATTATAGATGCTATTTTCAGTTATTGGACTCTGCCCCACTTTCCAGCTCTCATCAGTAACAATACTCTCACTGGTATCATCACTAAATTCTATGTTTAGTTGCAAGATTACTTTAGGTGGGCCATACCCATATGCCTCAATATGTCGTCCGTTGCCGAGCATAATACCTACTGCATTTTTACCTTTTTTCAAATATTTACCTACATCGTAGGTAGAATAGAGGACCCGTTTTTTGTAATCAGTCCAACCTGGATCAAGGACAACCTCACCAACCTTATCTCCATTTATGCGTAGTTCGTAATAACCTAAGCCGGATACATAGACTCTTGCTTGCGCGATGTCCTTCTCAATGCTAAACTCCTTACGGAGAAGGTATCCATAAGGCATCTTCGTTGTTCCTTGAACAGGGTCAGAGAAGGCAGATTCTCCATAATTCTTCCCTTCGACCCATTTCCCTTGCCAGTCATCTGGATTTAATAAGCCCATCTCAAAGGTGGCCACCTTGCTCCACGGACTTACCTTCCTATCCTTGTCCCAGACGCGGACTTTCCAGTAGGAAGTTTTTCCGCTCTCCAAAGCACTTCCCGCATAGATAACGTTTGTTGACTCTTTTGAGGCTACTTTACCGCTATTCCATTGATCGCCCCTCTCAGCATTCAGATTTGCCTTGCTGCTGGCAACAAGTACCTGATAGGCCGACTGAAGCTGCCCGCGCTCAGAATGACTGAGTACCCAGGAAAATCTGGACAGAGTTACATCAATTCCCAGGGGACTTGATACATACTCACAAAGTAGACCTGTAGGTACATCCACTGAATTACCTTTTTTCTCTTTTTGAGAAACCATAATATCATTCCTTTATCCCGTTAGATAGTAAACATCTAACGGGATTTACTCCTTGATATATTTTCTCCAGTATTCTACCGACTTCTTTAAATCATCTATTACCTGATAGTCTGTAGGATAACGCTCTCGATGGGAGATTTCCAGTAGTAAGACCACCTCTTCTGCTCCTGAGGCTTCTATAGCTTCCATTACCCTGAGAGGTGAGATAATCCCTATTTTATTATATTCTTCCGTAAAAGGCCAATGGGCGCTTTTATCCTTGGTGCTCTGCTTTATATGAATTACCGGGGATAAATGAGCCAACTCTTTAAGCCAGGTATAGGGATCAGCATCTCGGGGATCAGAAGAGGCTAAATCTCCGTGGTCTACATCCAAACAGAGCCGAATAGGAACAGGGAGGTCGTCCTTATTTACTTCTTGCAGAAGTTCTTTGGTTGAATCAATGGTAAAGGCCATTTCACGTGGTATGGACATAGGTTCAAAGATAAGAAATTCAAATCCTAGTCTTGCTCCCAATCGAGCAAGTTTGCGCCAGGAGGAGATAGCTTCCTTGATTAAGAATTTCCTCCTCTTTTCATTATTGAAATCTGTAACAGAGATAGTGCCAAAATGAGCGCCTGAGCCCCTTGCTCCTAATTTAGCTGAAATCTCAAACCAACGTCTAAACCAATCGAACCAGACTTTCCTCTGTAAGGCATCCGGATGCATAAGGTGATTAACACGGGTGAAGGTACTGGTAAAGGTGGTATCTATCTTAACATTGTATTTAGTTGCATTTTCTTTTAGCTTAATAATCTCCCGCTCTATCACCTTTTCAGGCAGAAAAGGATTCAAAAGATCAGCTACAAATTGAACACATCTTAACCCCAAATCCTTTCCCACAATCCTCAGCCAGACCTCTGGCTCAGGGAATCGATTAGTAGCAAACCCCATATTTATTCCCAATTTGAATTTGGTCATTTTAAACCTTTTATATTCTTTTTGACTTTACTGGGGATCTAATTTGAAGCCACTATTACTTTTATGCCCTGATCGATAAGTAGTTTTCTATCTCGAGATGAAATTCCACTATCGGTAATAACTCTACTTATAACTTCTAAGGGAGCAATATTTACTAAGGCTATCTTGTTGAATTTACTGCTGTCAATGACAAGAATGGTTTCTTTGGCTGACTCAATCATCGCCTTCTTTAACTGAGCTTCTGCTTCATAAGAATCAGTCAGTCCGGCAATGCTGATTCCCTTTGCTCCCAGAAACATCTTATCTACATAGTAGTTTCTTACTCCCTTTTCTGCCAGAGGCCCTATATAGGAAAGGGATCTTGAATGAAAGACGCCACCTGTAGAAATGACCGTAATCTCAGGTTTATCAATTAATTCCAAAACTACAGCTAAAGAGCTGGTGATTACTGTTAATCTTTTTTTTACTTCAATCTCTTTTGCCACCTCTAAAGAGGTGGTGCTAGCATCAAACATTAAGGCATCTCCATTCTCAATTAGCGCTGCAGCAACCTTTCCAATTGCTTTCTTTTCCTCTTTGTGTTCTATTTCCCTTGCCTTAAAGGAGAGCTCAAAGCTAATTTTATTGGTAGGTATAGCACCTCCATAAGTTCTTTTTAATAATCCTTCTTTTTCCAAGCCTTCCAGATCACGTCTGATCGTCTCCTCAGTAACTGAAAGCAGACTGCTTAGCTGCGAGACTACCACATTTCCCTTGTCTTGCAATAAATCTATTATTTTCAATCTCCGCTCACCAATTAACATACTCTTTTCTCTATTTGTCTTTGTTTTAGGCATAATTAATTTGATTTAGCCTATATTACTTGATATTTTTTCCTTTGTTTCTTTCTTTTTTGTATTATAATAAAGATTTCTGATGAGTCAATCCCTGAAAAAAAATGGCTAATTTTGGGGCCCACGGGGGAAATGGACCAAATGGGAGGCTTTTGGTAAAAAAACGAAGAATTAAGGAAAAGAATTTAGAAAAGAGAGATGATATTGAAACTCTTTAAATAGCTGAAGAGGTATACATCTCAGATGAGGTCATCAGAGGAATTAGCAGGGTACCAGGACCGCGGACACCAGACCCTCAGGGCTTTATCGGTAGCTATCACTCCAGCTCTGGCTACTTTTTGCTATTTACTTAAAACTCGACTAACTGCTTTCTTCCATCCCTTGTAGAGATTTTCTCTTTTTTTCTCATCAATTTGAGGCAGAAATAAAGCATCGCGCTTCCAAAGTGCAGCGAGTTCTCTCTGCTCTTTCCAGAAGCCAACAGTCAAACCAGCCAATAAGGCTGCCCCCAGGGAAGTAGTCTCAAAAATAGCGGGTCTTTCTACGGGAATGCCCAGAATATCAGCTTGAAACTGCATCAACCAATTATTCTCTGCCGCTCCTCCATCCACTCTCAACTTTTCTACCTTTATTTTAGCTTCTTTTTCCATCGCCTCGATAACATCCCTTACCTGATAGGCAATAGACTCTAAGGCAGCTCGAATAATATGTTCTTTTCTGGTGCCCCGATTTATTCCCAAAATTGCCCCCCTGGCTAAAGGGTCCCAATAGGGAGCGCCCAATCCGGTAAAAGCGGGAACCAAATATACACCTTCGGTATCCTCAATCTTTCTGGCTGCCTCCTCTGTATCTTTTTCCTCTTTTATTAATCCCAGACCATCGCGTAACCACTGCACTGCTGCTCCAGCAATAAATACACTTCCTTCCAGGGCATAGGTTGGCTTCCCACTGCCATCACAGGCAATTGTAGTAAGGAGTTTTTCAGAAGAAACCAGCCTTTTCCCTGTACTAAGAAGAAGAAAACAACCTGTTCCATAGGTATTCTTGAGCATACCTGCATCAAAGCAAGCCTGACCAAAGAGAGCGGCCTGTTGGTCTCCTAATACGGCAGCGATAGGAATCCCTGGATTTAAAGGGGAGTGGGGAGCAGTGTATCCATAAATCTCACCAGAAGCCCTCACAGAAGGAAGCATTGAAGCAGGAATTTTGAAGAGTTCTAATAATTCAGAATCCCAGGTTAGTTTGTGAATATTGAAAAGCATAGTACGAGAGGCATTAGTGTAATCGGTAAGATGAATCTTTCCACCGGTGAGTTTCCATAATAACCAACTATCAATGGTCCCACAGATGACTTCTCCTTTTTCTGCCTTTCTCCTGATTTCAGGTAGGTTGTCTAGAATCCACCTAATTTTGCTGGCAGAAAAATAAGGATCGAGAAGGAGACCGGTCTTTTCCCTGATGAAGTCTTCCCATCCCCTTCTCTTTAAATCATTACAAAAAGAAGTCGTCCGTCGGCACTGCCAGACTATAGCATTGCCTAAAGGTTTACCACTCGCTCTATCCCAGACAAGAACAGTCTCTCTTTGATTAGTAATAGCAATAGCACTGATATCGTATTTTTCTATTCTGCTCTTCTGGATAGTCTCTTTAATACTTGTCAGGCAACTATTCCATATCTCCTGGGGGTTATGTTCAACCCAACCAGGTTGCGGATAGTAACAAGGAACTTCTCGATAAGAACGAGAAATTACCTTTGCTTTCTTATCGTAAATTACTGCTTTTGTCCTGGTTGTCCCTTGGTCAATAACCAGGATAAACTTTTTTTCCGGCACGCCTCTTTCTTCTTGAAGAACAAATTAATTAGGACGCAGATTTTCGCAGATCTATGTCCAGAAATACCTCAGGACAATTTCTTCCGTCGCTGTTGTTGGTTAATTTGTTAAATGGTTAATTCCCCTCACCCTATCCCTCTCCCCAAGGGGAGAGGGGCACTACTCACCACTTACCAATTAACCACTCACCATTACATAAGGCTTCTTCAGAAAATGTCCTTCGGCAGCCGTATAAATCTCCAGGCTTCTAAGTTAAGGACGATTTTCTTAACATTTTTCAGAATTTTTTGAAATTCCTATACGGCAAGATAGCTGACAAGAAGCTAATAGCTCATAGCAAATTCAAAAAGGAAATTCCTATATGATGAACTTCCCCCCCTCTCCCTTCCCTCTCCCCCGTGGGGAGAGGATTGAGGTGAGGGGAAAAATTCCTATACTATCAAGTTATATGTTGACTTTAAAAAACTTATTTTTTCTTCCCTAAAATCTTCCAGGCTCTTTTTAGTTCTTCTGGGGTATTGACTCCCAAAACTACCTGTGGATCCTCAACTTTCATCGCCTCTACTCTCAGTTTCTGTTTATTGAGAAGCTCAATTACATCTGTTAAATAATATTCTGCTCCCTTGTTGCTACGACTCAGATGAGGAAGGAGAGGAAGTATTCTCTGATTATCAAAGCAATAGATTCCACTGTTTATCTCTCTGATCTCTAGTTCTTCAGAACTGGCATCTTTACTTTCCACAATTTTTTCTACCTGTCTATAGCCATCTATATAACCATTCCTGACGATTCTTCCATACTGTCCCGGATCGGATAAAAGAGCGGTCAATACTGTTGCTGCAGGTTTTGTCTCCCGGTGATTCTTTATCAACTCAATGAGCATAGAGGAAGTGATAAAGGGGGCATCCCCCGGCACTACCACTAACTCACCCTTAAAATCCCTAAGAAGAGAAACAGCTTGTTTAAGGGCATCTCCCGTACCCATTCTTTTCTCTTGATAGACATACTCAAATCCTTCCCCTAAAGTAGACTTTAATTCTTCTGCCTGATATCCTACCACAATAATGGTTCTTGCTATCCCACTTTCAACGCAAGCATTCACCGTAAACCTCACCAAAGCTTGAGAACTTATGGGGTGAAGATGAAGTAACTTACTCAAAGCTGACCTCATCCGTGTTCCTTCGCCTGCTGCCAAAACCACTGCCCTAACATTCTTCATCTATCCTTCTCCTTTTTCTTCTCCTTCATGGGCAAGTTAACCATATCAACAATATATTTATTGTCAAGAAATGCCTCAGGACAATTTCTAGCGTTTAGCGGGTAGCGTATAGGATAAGCCACCCTATACAAAATACTTCTTCTTTCTTTACTAAACTAAAAGCACAAAGCTAAAAACCACAATTCACCATCTTGTTCATAGTTCATTGTTTGTTGATTAAAATCTTCTGTTTGTTCTTGTTTTCTGTCGATGAACTATGAACAATAAACTATCCACCATAGTTTTGCGTTTTTTGTTTTTCACTATACGCTATACGCTATACGCTTTAGACCTTCTTGAATGCTTCCAGAAGAACCTTGAATTCTTCTAATTTTAAAAGATAGGACAAAGAGAAAAAAACAACCACCCCTGCTGTCAGGGCAAGGCTCACCTGAATAATACCAGACACCAGTGAAGGCATATCTAGAGTAGAGACACCTTTGAGCATGAGATAGACTACCATCCCCATTGTAATGGTGATAAAACTAATCTTCGCCAGAGAAAAGAATATTTTCTTTCCTTGTAATCGCTTTAACCTTCTACGCAGGAGAAAAAATAGGATTATTACATTGAAAATCATAGAAAGTGAAGTAGCTAAAGCCAATCCGCTATGCTTTAACGGTGAAATCAAAAGGAAATTGAGAAGGATATTTAAAGCCAACACCGCCAGCGAAACCTTTACTGGTGTTAAGACATCCTGTAAAGAATAGAAAGCCCGGGCAAGAACCATAACCTCACCCATAGCCAACAACCCCAGAGAGTAATAAAATAAAGCATGCCAGGTCATTAAAGTATCCCTGGCAACAAAAGCTCCGTGTTCAAAAAGTAAAGAGATGAGGGGCTTACCAATCAAAATTAACCCGACACTGGAAGGAATCAAAACCAATAAAACCACTCTCACCCCCAAAGATACTGTCTGCCTGAGCTCTTCTACTTTACCCTCTGCTGCCAGAGAAGAAAGACGAGGAAATATAGCTGTAGATAAAGCTATAGCAAAAATACCCAAAGGAAACTGAATTAACCTCATAGCATAAAGAAGGGCTGAAACGCTACCGGTAGCGAGAGTAGAAGCAAAGATGCGATTGATTATTATATTAACCTGCAGGGTTATCCCCCCCAGGATTGCTGGCCCTGCCAATTTAGCAACCTTACGTACACCAGGATGGTTAACGGATAAAAGGGGATAGTACTTAAATCCCTTTCGAATTAATGGCGGAATTTGAACGAGGAGTTGTAGAACTCCTCCTATCACAACTCCAATACCCAGACTATATATTCCGTATTTTGGTGCCAGTAAGAAGGCACATGAAATAAGAGCCAGGCTAAAGAAAATCGGCGCAAAGGCAGGAGCAGCAAAATGGCCTTTACAATTAAGAAAAGCCATTACTAAGGCAGCTATGCTGATGAAAAATAAAAAAGGAAACATAATCTGGGTCAGCCTTACAGTTAACCCCATCTGGGAGGAGACTTGCTTGAAACCTACAGCTAAATAGGGAACATATTTTGGTGCGAAAAAAATTCCTGCTGACACTATTAGCAAAAGAAGTAGAATTATAAGATTAAGAACATTATTGACTAATTTTCTGGCACTTTCTTCTCCTTCTTTGGCTAGCCATTCACTAAAGACAGGAATAAAAGCAGTACTCAATGCACCTTCAGCCAAAAGTAACCTGAAGAAGTTAGGTATGGTAAAACCAAGCCAGAAGGCATCAGTAGCTATTGAGTAGCCGAATACATAGGCAATAACCTGAAGTCTTACCAAACCCAGAATACGAGAGAATAAAGTTCCCAACCCCACTATTCCGGCAGCTTTGATCACTTTATTCCTGTTCACATCAACTCCTATCTGAGTCAGTCCATTGTCAAATATAGCGCATAGCGTTTAGCGGATAGCGTATAGTAAAAAACAAAAAACACAAAACCATAGGGGATAGTTCAGGGACTTTAATTAATGAACAATGAGAAAGTAAATTTTGAATTTTAAATTATAGTTTTTCGTTTTTAGTTTTGAGCTCTTCGCTTTGACGGCTTATCCTATGCGCTACCCGCTATACGCTAAACGCTAGAAATTGTCCTTCGACATTTCCTTTATCACATCTCTGCCGAAGGACATTTTCTGAAGAAGCCTTATAGGAGCTACCTTAACGAAGCTTCGAGTTGAGGAAAAAGAAAAATATACTGTTTGAGGAGCAAGGCGACGAGTTTATATTTTTCCCGAAACGAGAAGCTAAGCAGAAATAATAAAACGCTACTATACAGCGACGGAAGAAATTGTCCTTCGGCATTTCTTGCAAAATTTTTTTAATATGCTATACTTCCGTTGTTCATCTCTCATTCTTCATCAGAGATTGCCGCGTCGTCCTGAAGACCTTCAGGACTTCTCGCAATGACAGGAAAGAACGTAGGTGGCTGGAATATTTACATTTCAAGGGAGTTAACTATGCCTATTATCAAATCAAGTAAGAAAAGAATGATGCAAAATAAAAAGAAAAGAGCACGCAATAAAGAGATAAAAAAAAGGACCAAGACGAGTATTAAAAAATTAGAGGCATTGATCCAGGAGAAAAAAAGCAAAGAAGCAAAAGATTCTCTCCCCGGTGTGATAAGCCTCATTGATAAAGCAGTATCCAAGAGAGTTTGGCACAAGAATAAAGCAAGTCGAGAAAAATCTAAACTTATGAAAAAAGTAGGATAGTAATTGTCTTTCTTTTTACGAGCAACGAGCGACAAGCAATGAGCGACGAATTTCTATTCACCTTTTACCACCCCCAGGGGAAAATAAGAAATCATATTCTCTTCTAGCCATTTCAAAGAATCCAGAGGCGAAAGCCTCCAGGATGTAGGACAGGGGGAAAGGAACTCCACCAAAGAAAAAGAATCCTTTTCCAGTTGCAGAAGGAAGGACTTCTTTATAGCCTTCTTGGCTTTCCTTATATTAGAGGGATTATTCACTGCTACTCTTTCTAAATAAGCCACTCCAGGAAGAGAGGAGAGTAGTTCACATACCCTCAAAGGATAACCAGCCTCCTTGACATTCCTCCCAAAAGGAGTAGTAGCGGTTTTCTGCCCCAGTAGAGTAGTAGGAGCCATCTGTCCTCCGGTCATCCCGTAGGTAGCATTATTGATAAAGAACACACTGAAAGCCTCTCCACGAGAAGCAGCATGTATGATTTCCGCTGTCCCTATGGAAGCTAAATCTCCATCTCCCTGATAAGTAAAGACAACCTTATCAGGATGAACTCTCTTAATCCCGGTAGCTACAGCAGGAGCTCTACCGTGAGCTACCTCTACCATATCAAAATCAAAATAATCGTAAGCAACCACAGAGCAACCCACCGCGCAAATACCGATCAGCTTCTCACGGATTCCTAGCTCATCGACAATCTCACAAATCAATCGATGCACAATTCCATGGCCGCATCCTGGACAATAATGGGTGGGGCGATTTTTCATTGATTGTGGTCTTGTGAACTTTACCTCCATCTATTTCCCTTCATCCTTCTGTGATTGAATTAACCAATTCTATCAGTTCTTGCCCGATTTTTTTGCCAGTTTCCCTAACAGCTTCATCCTCTGTCTGTATCATTTCCATTGAAGAGTAAGAGGTTGTCGCCCCCAAACTCTTCTCCCATATAGTCTTTCCATCCTTTACTGAAATCAGAGACACCAAAATATCCATTTTTACTCTATATTCCTCCACAGCTATGGCAGCTTCGGACAAAGGCTCGTTGAAATAGTGAGTAATCTTTCCCTGTAAAATCAAATCAGCCTCTTCCTCTTCTGTTATCTCCAGCCGTCCATCAAGAATAAACTCCTCTCTGATAGACCTGGTAAGGGTTTCCTCGAGTCCATACTGGAAAGTTTCATTGAGAAAGAGAGGTATAGCGATTTTTATTCCGGAAGGGGAAGCCACCCATTGGTAGCTACACCCTCCTAAAAGAACCATTAATAAAGAAAAGAATATTAACCATCCTTTTTGCCTGATGACTTTTTTTTGCATAAATCCTTCCTGAATTAGTCAGAAGTTCTTTTCTGGTTTTTTTGAGAGGAGAATCTTTCACTAAATGCTTCCAGGAGATCAATAGGCAGAGGGAAAACTATAGTAGAGCTATGTTCTGTAGCTATATCGGCTAGAGTCTGAAGATATCGAAGTTGAATACTTTGAGGATACTTACCAAGAATTCCTGCTGCCTGGGAAAGTTTTTCTGCTGCCTGATATTCTCCCTGAGCATTAATAACTTTAGCTCTTCTTTCCCGTTCTACCTCAGCCTGTCTAGCCATAGCTCGCTTCATAGTGTCAGGTATTTCAATTTCCTTAATCTCTACCACACTAACTTTAATTCCCCAGGGATCGGTCTGCTCATCAACGACCGTCTGAAGCTTCTCATTTATCTTGTCCCTTTGAGAAAGCAGCTCATCCAGCTCTGCTTCTCCCACCACTCCCCTCAATGTAGTTTGAGCAATCTGCAAAGTAGCAAAACGATAGTTCTCCACCTCAACAACAGCTTTAGAAGGGTCCATAACCCTGAAATAAACCACCGCATTTACCTTCACCGGAACATTATCTTTGGTAATTACCTCCTGAGGCTGAACATCAAAGTTCATTGTCCTCAGACTCATTTTAACCATCCTATCTATGATAGGGATAAGAAAAAACAGTCCTGGTCCTTTGGCACCTATCAGTCTGCCTAATCTAAAAATTACTCCTCTTTCATACTCGGTTACCACTCTAATAGAAGCGGCAAAAACAATCACACCTACTATCACCAGAAATATTAATAGTCCCATTTTTAACCCCTTTTTTTAGCGGATAGCGGGTAGCGTTTAGCGTATAGAATTAAACATCCTATACAACACGCTACCTACTTCCTTATTAAATTAAAAGCTCAAAGCTAAAAAACTATAATTTAAAACTTATTTCCCCTTCTTTTAACATGTTCCGAGACTACCTCGTCGCTTTACTCCTCCATTGACAGACAAGGAATTTTGCCTTTTTTACAAAAACTTGTCTATATACGAGTTCTAGCTCCAAGATACGATTTCTTGTGTTTGACTTCGGACTATCTTTTTACTATCCGCTATACGCTATCCGCTTTTTTTAACTATCAGCCTCATTTCTTCTACCCGCACCACCTCAACTTTATCCCCTTTCTTAACCACCTCTTCCTCCAGGTTGAGGATAGCATTCCATATCTCTCCATGAATTTGAATTTTACCCTGGGGAATAAGGTCGCTGCGCGCAATTCCTATACTTCCTACCATACCCTTAGGCCCAGTAGCAGGCTTTCTGAATTGAGCTTTTATTGCATAGAAAATAATGAATATAAAAATAAAGCTGGTCACTGCCACCATAGTAAAAACGTATTTCAGAGAAATGGAGATATAGACGGCAGAAGGGCTAATAAGCATAAGAGAGCCCAGTGTTAGAGCAATAACCCCACCAATAGTTAAAGCTCCGTAAGAGGTAATGTTAACTTCCAGAACAAAAAGAACGAGAGCCAAAAATATCAACAATAATCCAACTAAACTGAAAGGAAAAAGTTGCAAGGCAAAGAAAGAGAGAATCAAACAAATTGACCCAGCAATCCCTGGCAAGAACATTCCTGGATGAAAGAATTCCAGAATAATCCCCCATATTCCCACCATAAGTAGAATATAAGCTATATTAGGGTCAGAAAGCACCTGAAGAAACTTTTCCCGAAAAGTTAATTCTGTAAAATCAAAAACGGCTCCCTCGGTCTTAAGAACAAGAGCTGTATTGCCTATGTTTACTTCTCTTCCCTCCAACTTCTGCAAAAGGTCGTCGATGTCCTCAGCTATAAAATCTATTATCCCCAGCTCTAAAGCTTCCTCGGCTGTCACAGAAACACTTTCTCTTACCGCTTTTTCCGCCCAAATAACATTTCTTTCTCGCTTTTGAGCAATAGATTTAATATAGGCGGCAGCGTCATTAACCACCTTTTCTTCCATCTCTTTATCTAACGTTCCCGCCATGCCTAAGGCTACAGGATGAGCTGCCCCAATGTTGGTACCAGGAGCCATTACTGCTATATGAGAAGCTAGAGTGATGAATACTCCGGCAGAAGCAGCCCGGGCGCCTTTAAGGGATACATAAACAACTGTAGGGATTTCACTATTCATTATAGTCTTAACCATCTGACGCATAGACTTGTCCAATCCTCCCGGGGTATCCAATTGAATGATAAGACATTGAGCCCCCTTCTGGGTAGCTATCTTCATAGCTTTATCCAGACGATCCGCAGAAACAGGACTTATAGGCCCCTCTAGCTTTAAAACTTCCACTACGTTCTCTTGTTCAGCATAAGAGGGAAAAGTAATTAAGAATAGAAATACCGTTATAATAGCTATTCTTGTTCTTTTACCAGTCATAATATTGTTTGTTTTCAATACTTTCAATCTCTCACAGACCCTTACTCTCCATCAGCTCCTTTATTTTGTTCCATACTGCTCGAGCTACTTCTCTCTTACTCCTTCTGGATAAATGCTCCACTTTACCCTTATTATTTATTAAGGTCACTATATTAGTGTCCCCCTTAAAACCAGCTCCTTCCTCGGTTATATTATTAGCCACTATTAAATCAAGGCTTTTTTCTTTTAATTTTCTCATGGCTTCTTTTTCTAAATCCTTTGTTTCGGCGCAAAATCCTACCAGAATCTTACTCTCTTTTCTCTGTCCCAGTTCCTTTAAGATGTCCGGGTTCTGCACTAGCTCCAGAATGAACTTTTTCTGGCTAGTTTTCTTGATTTTTCCATTTTTTTTCCTGGACGGAGCATAATCAGAAACAGCAGCACTCATCACTATTCCATCGGCCTCCCCCATTTTTTCTTTTACCATTTTATGCATTTCCCGTGCTGATTCTACCCAATGAAATTCTACTCCTGAGGGAGGGTCAAGTGAGGTTGGGCCACTGATGAGAACTATTCTTGCTCCTCGAGATGCTCCTTCTTCAGCCAAAGCGTAACCCATCTTCCCACTGGAATAGTTACTAAAGAAACGAACTCTGTCCAGGGGTTCTCTCGTGGGACCAGCAGTAACCACAAAGGCTTTACCTAGAAAATCATCTCTGGATTGCATAACTCTCTCCAAACATTCTACGATTTCCTGGGGTTCTGTCATCCGCCCGAGTCCTATCTTTCCGTCTGCCAAATCTCCCCTCTCTGGCCCGATGAACTTAAACCCAATCGCTTTTAGACTTTCTATATTTCTCTGTAAGATAGGATTTTCATACATCATATTATTCATAGCCGGTGCGAGCAAAACAGGAGCCTTAGTAGCCAAAACGGTGGTAGTTAGAATATCATCGGCAATTCCATTAGCTATCTTGCCTATTATATTGGCTGTAGCCGGGGCAATCAGACAGGCATCAGCAAGTTCAGCCAAAGAGAGATGTTCTGCTTTTTTAATATTTCTACTAAATAATTTCAGGGTAACTTTCTGAGAAGCCAGGTTTTGTAAGGTCAAAGGAGGGAGGAAGTGAGTAGCTGTTTTGGTCATAATCGGATAAACTATGGCTTCTTTCTTTCTCAGTAATCGGACAATCTCAGCTGCTTTATAGGCAGCGATGCTACCGGTCACCCCCACTAAAATACTCTTATTTCTTAAGGCACCCATAATACATCATCCAATTGGCTTATGAAAAAATTGCACCTTCTCTCTTTGCCAACAGTAGTAGAAGGACCATGCCCTGGATAAACAACTACTTCATCAGGAAGTGTTAATATTTTATCCTTAATAGATTTCTGTAACTCTCTAAGGTTACCACCGGCCAGATCTGTCCTTCCTATTCCTCCAGCAAAAAGAGTATCTCCTGAAAAAAGCTTATTATCTCCGTATAAACATATACTGCCTGGAGTATGCCCTGGAGTATGCAAAATTCTTAGAGAAAAACCACCTACTCTTATTTCATCTCCTTCTTCTAACACCCTGTCAGGTAGACCAAAAGACCTGTCTTTTCCCGTGAGGGCTGATAAATTCAATTCTGCATTCTGCAAAAGAAAAACATCAGCAGAATGAGCTAGTAGGGGAGCCTCTGTCTTTTCTCGGAGGAAATCATTGGCTCCTATATGGTCTATATGAGTATGTGTATTGACAATACTCCTAATCTTCAGCGAATCTTTTCTAATTACTTCAATTATTCTCTCGCCTTCTTCTCCCGGGTCAACAACAATGGCCTCTTTATCCTTTTCATCCCATAATATATAACAGTTAACCTCAAATATTCCCACTACCACTTTCTTTACCTTCATTTAAAACCTTCTAGCTGTACTTAATCAATGAGAGAACATCATATCCTTTAAGTTTATCTCTTCCTTTTAAAGAGACAAGCTCAATCAAAAAAGAAACCCCTACTATCTTCCCTCCTAGTTCTTCTACTAATTTACAAATGGCTCCGGCTGTCCCCCCGGTAGCCAAAAGGTCATCAAGAACGAGAACCTTATCACTCTTTTTAACCCCATCCTGGTGAATCTCCAGAGTATCTTCTCCATACTCCAGTTCGTAGCTGACTTTCTTCACCCTGTAGGGAAGCTTGCCTGGTTTACGAACGGGTACAAAACCTGCTCCCAGCTCATAAGCAACCCCTCCCCCCAGAATAAATCCCCGTGCCTCAGCGCTAACCACTACACTAATTTTCTCGTTCCTATAAGGTTCAGCCAAAAGCCCTATTGCCTTATTCAAATAATTTGCATCTTGCAATAGAGGAGTAATGTCCCTGAACAATATTCCCTTTTTAGGAAAGTCCTGAATGTTCCTGATTTTCTCTGATAACTCCATTGCTATTTCCTCCTCGTACATCCTTAATTTCAAGTTGTAATGTTTCCCTTCCTTTCCATCGATTTATGGTGGGAGTAAAAATCATATCTATATCTCCTGACCTCATTATCCTCTTGCCCTCTTCACTAAGGCTAAAAGCTATAACCTCGAACCTTTCCCCTCCTTCTTTCGCACCAATCACTGCCTTAACAAACTTCTTGTTAAATTCAGGCGAAGAAAAAGTACTCAATCCTTCTCCTAAAAATAGAGGCTGAGGATTCTCCGAACCATAAGGCGAAAGAAGCTCCATATCCTTAAAGAAATCACTTTCCAATTCTTTCAGACTTACTCTAGCATCTATAAAATAGGTAGGAACCAAATCTTCTGGAGAAAGTTTCTCCTCAGCTAACTCATTCAATCTATCCTTTAATATAGTTATATTCTTTATCGGTATCATCATTCCTGCCGCCATTTTATGCCCTCCGAAACTGAGAAGTAAATCTTCGCATGCCTGGAGAGCATTAAAAATGGAAAATTTAGGAATGCTCCTGGCCGAACCTCTAGCTACGTCTCCTTGAGGAGAAAAAATAACTGCTGGGCGGAAGTATTTTTCTCTGACATAAGAAGCTAATAGACCAATTAATCCCGGATGCCAGCCATCCTTAATAAGAATAATCACCGACTCTTTAGTTTCGGGAAGAAGTTTGTCTGCCTCTCTACGCATACTTCCCTCTATTTTCTGTCGTTGTCTATTCTCTACGTCAAGGTCCCTGGCTAATTTAATAGCTTCTCCCCAAGAAGTGGAAAGAAGAAGTCTCACTGCCTTTCTACTCAAAGAGAGCCGTCCGCAGGCATTGAGCCTGGGGGCAAGAATGAATCCTATGTGACCTCCCTTGATTTCCTTCCCATCCAGTCCAGTAATCTCAATTAGAGCTCTTAATCCAAGATTAGAAGTTCGATTGAGACGCTCCAGACCAAACTTTACCAGAATTCTGTTCTCACCTTTTAGAGAAACAACGTCAGCAATAGTTCCCAGGGCTACCAGGTCCAGATAATCCCAGGGCTCTACCTTTTTAGAAGAAGATTTTTGAGCGAGAGCCTGAATAAGCTTAAAGGCAACTCCTACCCCGGCTAACTCTTTGAAAGGATAGGAACAATCTGGTTGATTGGGATCGAGAACAGCATAAGCAGAAGGGACTTTTTCTTTAACTCGGTGGTGGTCGGTAACTATAACATCCAGACCCAGACTATTTGCATAATTTATCTCCTGGATACAGGAAATCCCGCAATCACAGGTGATAACCAGATCTATCCCCATTTCTACTGCTTTATCCAATGAGCTTTTGTTTAACCCATATCCCTCCTTTTCTCTGTGAGGAATATAAAAGTAAGCAGAAACTCCCGAGCTACGTAAGAACTGCAATAAAAGAGTAGTAGCTGAGATTCCATCTACATCATAGTCACCATAGATGAGAATCCTTTCTTTCCTGGAGATGGCTTCAGTAATTCTCTGGACGGCCATATCCATCCCCTTCATTAAAAATGGATCTTGCAGATGCTTTAGAGAAGGATAAAGAAACCTTTTGACCTCTTCGCTCTCTACTATCCCCCGATTATATAGAAGTTGAACCATTAAAGGAGGAAAACCCCATTCTCTAGACAAAAAAAGGCGTTTCTCTCTTTTCAGGGGCTCCCGGATAATCCATTTTCTTTCCATTGAACTCTATTTATCTTCCTTTCTTAAAATTATAGCCCATTTATAACTTAAGTCAACAGTCATAGCGGACAGCGTTTAGCGTGTAGCGTATAGTGTCGCTTCGCTCAATTTCCCCCTCATTGTTCATTACTTGTTGTTCTTATCGATGAACTACGAACTGTGAACCATTCGCCAAATATATTTTCTAAAAGGGTAAAAGGGTAAAAGGGGACGGTTCTATTTTTTCAAATGACGTGACTCTACTGTGCTGCGAAAAAAAATAGAACCGTCCCCTTTTGTCTTCTTCTAATTCAATTTTGAGTTTTACGCTATGGTTTTACGCTTTTCGCTTTACATTTTACGCTTCTAAGGAACGCCTCATTCCAAAAATTCTCCCCATCCCTGGGAGGTGAGCTTCTTCATTCCCTCACTTATAATCATTCCTTCTACTTCTGGGAGACTCTCAATCAATTTCATTCCCTCTTCAGGTCCCAGAACAAAAACCCCTGTAGAGAGAGCATCTGTTGTAGTAGCATCAGGGCCAATAATCGTTACGCTCATCGGTACATCCTGAACGGTCAAACCAGTCTTAGGATTAACGATATGAGAAAATCGCTTTCCCTCTAGAGTGAAATACCTTCTATAGTCACCAGAGGTGGCCACTGCTTTATCTTTTACTTTTATTATATCAATAATCTTATCTTCTTCCCGGGGATCCTGGACACCTATTTGCCATTTTTCCCCTTGCGGGTCAATCCCTAAAGCGTACAAATCTCCTCCTGCGTTAACTAAAGCTCGTTTTATGCCATTCTTTTTCAAGGCCTCTATTGCTTTATCTACAGCGTATCCTTTGGCAATTCCTCCTAAATCAATCTGCATTCCTTTCTTTTCCAATCTAATCTGATTTCCTTCCAGAATTATCCTCTGGTAACCAACTAAAGAGATTGCCTCTTCTATTTCCATCTCAGCGGGAAGCTTTTCCTCCTTCTTTGCCTTCTTCCATAAATTAATCAAAGGTCTGCAGGTAATATCAAAAGCCCCATCAGTTAGATTAGAAAACTTTATAGCATCTTCTATCACCTCTAAAGTCTCCTCAGAAACCTGTGCCTTTCCTTCCCTATTAAGGATAGATATCTCGCTATCTTCTTTATAGGTGCTCATTAAAAGGTCTACTTTTTTGAGCGCCTCAAATGCCTCCCTGATTGCCTTCTCATTCGCTGGTATAACCGTTATCTCTACCAACGTTCCCATAATCATCTCTGTTTGCTTGAGAGGCTTGAGTCTATACTTCTGTATAATTACCATACTTAACAAAACAGTTATAACTACACAAGTTACCACTACTACCTTGCCCTGAATCGTTCTTAAGAATCCCATTCGCATCCTCCTGGAAAGGGAAAGAAGGGAAAGGGGACGGTTCTATTTTCTGACCTTCTCCTCACTTGGCCTTCCTCTTCTTTGCCTTATATCCTTCACTCTAAACTTTTCTTCCATTTTCTTTACGAAACTATCCGATCCTAAAAACCGTCCATTAAAAATTTTATACTTGATATTATCCCCTCTACTTTCTAAGAATAAAGTCTTATAGTTTTCTTGTCTTTCCTTTTTGCCGCGACCCAAATCTTCATAAAGTGGATCTACGTTTAAAAGTAAATCCTTCTCTCCTAAAGCATAAAAATTATAACTGGAATAAGGATAATCTTCTGGTCTTTTAACTATCTTAGCTCTTATGGGATTCCTTTCAATGTAGACACCACAGGCTAAGAGATATTTATCTTTCTCTATCAGAAGACTCTTGAAACGACCCTGCCAGAAATGGCCTGTATAGCCATATTTCCTCTTGTAATAATTAAAGTAGGAAAGATTCAGCCCTTTCATGAAGCTAGCTAAATTAGTTTTTGGAGTTATTTCTAAAATGAGATGAATGTGATTATTCATCAGACAATAGTGATAGAGAAAAAATGAGTGCTTGCTTTTATAACTTCTTAATAATTTAAGATAATATTTAAAATCTTGGTCATTATGAAAAATCCATTGTTGATTGTTACCTCTAGCCAAGATATGAAGAACACCTTCCTCCGGTAAAATACGGGCAATCCTGGGCATGAAATTTAACCTCCTTACTATTTTAGTTTATAATTCATATCTGTAAAGTGACATCCTCCCCACCCACAAGGGGTGGGGCTTTCTGGCAATTTCGGTAAAATGAAAAATAGAACCGTCCCTACTACTATTTCGAATTTCTATTTCGAATTTTGACATAAGGGTGATGTATGCTAGAATCAAAGGAAAACAGACACATCAATGATTTATTCCAGATTAGGAGGAGGAAAAATTGGCTAATACTAAAATCATAATTATTGGTGGGGGTCCCGGCGGTTATGTAGCTGCAATTAGAGCAGCACAACTAGGCGGAGATGTTACCGTAATTGAAGAGGACAAAATAGGAGGGACCTGTCTTAATCGGGGATGCATTCCTACTAAAGCCATCTTAGCCTCAGTGGAAATTCTTGCTTTACTTGAACGAGCTGGCCAGCTGGGGATAGAAGTAGAAAAGGTAGTTCCCAATTTTTCTCGAATGATGGAACGGAAAAATAAAATTGTCTCCCAGTTGCGAGGAGGGGTTGATTATCTTCTTAAGGCCAATAAAGTCAAAGTAATTAAAGGCAAGGCAAGTTTCCTTGGTTCTCATAGTATTTGCATAGAAACAGAAGCCGGCAGGAAAGAACTGGAAGGAGAAAAAATTATCATCGCCTCTGGTTCCAAGCCCATTCTTCTTCCTTTCCTTGATAGTAGCCATCCGGCAGTTCTGACCAGCGAAGAGGCACTGGAGCTCAAGGAAGTGCCCGAAAGTCTTCTCATCATAGGGGCTGGTGTCATTGGCTGTGAATTTGCCTCTATTTTTAACCCTCTGGGAACAAAAATAACTATGGTAGAAATGATGGAACAAATTTTACCTACAGAAGATAAAAGAGTAGCTCAAGTAATAGAAAGAATCTTTAAAAAAAGAGGAATAGATATTTTTACCAGGACTAAGCTTGAGGAAATAACTGAATACAGAGAGGATGGAATCACTGCTAGATTGGATAAGGGCGGGAAAATTGAAGCAGAAAAAATCCTCATTTGTGTGGGAAGAAGTCCTCGTATCAATAATATGGGTCTGGAAACTCTTTCCTTAAAAACTAACCAAAAAGGCACTATTGTAGTCAATAAAAAGATGGAGACTACTCAGGAAGGAATATATGCCATTGGTGATGTGGTAGGTGGATATCTTCTAGCTCACGTAGCCTCTGAAGAGGGAATCATCGCTGCTGAGAATGCTACAAAACTCACCTCAGAAATTGACTATACCAGCGTTCCCAGCTGCATTTTCACCTCTCCTGAGATAGGGACAGTAGGGTTAACTCCAGATGAAGCCGAAGAAAAAGGAATGGAGGTAAGAATAGCTAGATTTCCTTTTACTGCCTGCGGTAAAGCCCATGCTTTAGGAGAAACAGATGGTTTTGTCCAGCTAATAGTGAGAGAAAGCGACGATAAAATCCTGGGAGGGCAAATAGTTGGCTCTCATGCTGCGGACCTGGTGCACGAAATTGCTCTAGCTATTAGATGGGGATTAACTGCCGAGCAACTGAGCAGTACCATTCACGCCCACCCCACTCTTTCTGAAGCTATTATGGAGGCAGCTAGAAAAGCTGAGAAAAAACCCATACACCTTATTTAGTTCATAGTTCATTGTTCATAGTTCATCGATTGAAACAAAGAAAAAACGGAAGAACCATAATAAATAGTTCATTGTTCATCGATAAAAGGGGAAAAGGAAGAAAAGGGGACGGTTCTATTTTTACTACTATCGGGAATTGAGTAGACAGTAAAAGGGGAAAAGGGGACGGTTCTATTTTTACTACTATCGGGAATTGAGTAGACAGGACAAAAATAGAACCGTCCCCTTTTCCTACTTTTCCTAACCATTTAACCAATTAACCAGTTAACTAACGAGTTAGCAGGTCAATGAATAACGAACAATGAACTATGAACCAAATAGAAAATGCTTATTTTAGGAATAGAGACCTCTTGTGATGAAACAGCAGCAGCCATAGTAGAAGATGGAAAAAAAATCCTATCTAATGTGGTAATTTCCCAGGTCAACCTACATCGAAAGCTACAGGGAATAGTCCCGGAAATAGCCTCAAGAAAGCATCTAGAAACCATTCTTCCTGCTATAAAACAAGCTCTCCAGAGGCCCCAACTAAAATTAGAAAATCTCGACGCTGTCGCTGTTACTCATGGGCCAGGGCTATTGGGTTCGCTCTTAATAGGCTTGACCATAGCCAAGGGGATAGCCTATTCTCTGGAGATACCTCTCATAGGCATTAATCACCTGGAAGCGCACCTTTACGCTAATTTTCTCTTATATCCCGAGGTTACTCCTCCCCTTATAGGCTTAATCATTTCTGGTGGTCACACCGAATTGGTATATTTATCTAAAAAGGGAGAATACGAGGTGATGGGGACAACCAGGGACGATGCAGCAGGAGAAGCCTTTGATAAAGTAGCCAGAATTCTTAACTTAGGATATCCGGGAGGACCAGCCATAGAAAAGATAGCCAAAGAAGGAGACCCTCAATCTATAAAATTACCCTTAGTCCATTTCAAGAAGGAGACCCTGGACTTCAGTTTTAGCGGAATAAAGACAGCCATATTATACTATGTAAGAAATCTGGAGAAAAAAGGAGAACATATCCCTGTTTCAAACCTTGCCGCTAGCTTCCAGTTAAAAGTTGCCCAGATGCTTGGCAAAAATCTTTTTAAAATAGCCTGCTCAAAGAAGGTAAAACAAATAATATTAGGAGGGGGGGTAACGGCTAATCTCTTCCTTCGCTCATTTCTGGAAAAAGAGAAACCAAACAATATAGAAATATTCTTTCCCTCTGCCGAGCTCTGCACTGATAATGCAGCTATGGTTGCTGCTTGTGCTTATGCTAAACTCAATAGAGGTGAAACCTCTCCCTTTTCCCTCGACGCTCAACCCAACCTCAGCCTCTCAGAATAAACTTGCCGAGGGGACTTCCTTGAAACCAGGGTTTTTTACAAAAAAATGCCAGAATACCCCTCAGCTTACTGAGGGGTCATTTATTTTTTCGTTAAGGTGGGGGGATTGACAAAAAATTTTTTTGATATATAATGAAATCGGTATTAAAAAGTTTCCATCTTGTCCCTGACGGAAAATTCGATTGACACAAGATATAAGAAAATGAAAAAGAAATTGACATTGGAAGATGTAGCAAGAAAAGCAGGAGTTTCCAAGTCTAGTGTTGCACGGGCGTTAGGTAATTATGGCTCTGTTAGTGAGGAAGTCCGCAAGAGAGTACTTAATGCTGCAAAGAAGATAGGCTATGAGCCTAACCAAATTGCTAGAAGCCTGAAGACTAGGCGCACGAATACTATTGGAGTTATAATCTCTGATATAACTACTTATTTCTTTACCTCTGTAGTGCGAGGAATTGCAGATGTGGCCAGTCAGAGTGGATATGACCTGGTGCTTTGCAATACTGATGAAGACCCCGAAAAAGAAAATAAATTTTTAAGGGTATTGGCTAGCAGAAATGTAGATGGATTGATAATTTCCGCATCAGGAAAAAATACCTATTTGAAAAAATTAATCAGAGCAGGTTTACCTGTAATACTCCTGGATCGCAGAATAGAAGGTTTAGGGACGACACAACTTGTAGTGGATAATGAAAGTGGTGCATATGAAGCAGTTACTCACCTGATCAGGTTAGGACACAGACGAATAGGCATAATAAACGGTCTGGCTAATATCCAGACTAGTCAGGAAAGATTTAACGGATACAAGAAAGCGCTGCAAGACAATCACATCCGGTTAGATCCTCAACTGATAAAATACGGTGATTTCAAAATGGCAAAGGCTAAAGAGGTAACCAAAGAACTTTTAGATATGAAAAATCCTCTTTCTGCTTTATTTATAAGCAATGAAGCAATGATTGCCGGGGCCCTTTTAGCTTTCAAAGAAAGGAACATTAATATTCCTGAGCAGATAGCCATAGTAGGATTTGATGATCCAGTTTGGGGACAGTTGCTTGACCCCCCTCTAACTGCTGTGAGCCAACCTGCTTACCCAATGGGTACGATGGCCTGCCAAACCCTATTACAGAAAATAAATGAGCCGGGAAGAGAAAGAGCGTCATTTGAAGAGCTAGTTCTGAAACCAAAATTGATTGTGAGGGGTTCCTGTGGAGAAAAAATTGACCTTCCAAAAAACTGAAGGATTGAAGGAAAAATTGATAGACTTAACTTGCTTTGTTATCAGTGCGATAAGCATCCAAGGGGATTAAAAGAAGGGTTTCACAAAAGAAAAGGTGAGAAAAATTTCACCGCCATATCCGTGAAAGGAGAAAAATTAATGATGAAACACAATGAAATTAAGGAGCGACAAGAGCGACGTATGGCCTGGTGGCGTGAGGCAAAGTTTGGCATGTTCGTTCACTGGGGTCTCTATGCCATACCAGCTGGAATGTGGAAGGGCAAGAAAGTATCAGGGATAGGCGAATGGATTATGTACCGTGCCAGAATTCCTATTAAGAAATATGAACTCTTTGCCAAGCAGTTCAATCCTGTTAAGTTCAACGCTAGAGAATGGGTCCAGATTGCCAAGAATGCCGGTATGAAGTGGATTGTCGTAACGGCCAAACATCATGATGGATTTTGTATGTTTGACACCAAATTGACCGACTACAACATCGTCAAGGCGACTCCATTTGAACATGACCCTCTCAAAGATTTGGCCAGGGCATGTGAGGAAGAAGGTATTAAATTGGGCTTCTATTACTCTCAGACATTGGACTGGCATCATCCAAATGGAATCGGGAATGATTGGGATTTTGACCCAGAAAAGAAAAACTTCTCCAGCTATCTGAAGGGCTACGTAAAACCTCAACTTCAGGAGCTGCTTACCAACTACGGTCCTGTGACTGTCCTTTGGTTTGATATCATGACTCCGACTCCAGAGCAGGCTAGAGAAATAAAAGAGTGGATTCGTAACTTACAACCAGATACCATTATCAGCGGTCGTATAGCTCCACCGATGGAAAAAGGTATCGGTAATTACAGTGAAAGGGGAGATAACGAAATTCCTGCTGAAAAGATTGAGGGTGATTGGGAAACTCCTGCTACCATAAATGATACTTGGGGGTTTAAAAGCTATGACCATAACTGGAAATCAACCGGTGTTTTGATTCACAAGCTAGTGGAGATTGTCAGCAAGGGAGGCAACTACCTGCTTAATGTGGGCCCTACACCTGAAGGTCTCATTCCCCAACCTAGCGTGGATCGATTAGCTGCGGTAGGTAGGTGGCTGAAAGTAAACGGTGAGAGCATCTACGGTGCAAAGACAGGCCTCTTTGATGAGACCGAATGGGGCAGGTGCACTGCAAAGCTCGGAAAGCTTTATCTGCATGTTCTTGCCTGGCCCGATGATGGCCAGCTTCAGGTGCCAGGTTTTGGAAACAAAATTAAAGAGGTATACCTTCTGGCTGATCCAAAGAAGGGGGCTCTGGAAGTTAAAAGCAAGGGTGAGAATACGCTCATCAAGCTCCCATCTCAGGCTTCGGATCCGGTTGATACAGTTGTTGTTGTGGAGATAGGGAAATAAGCTTGATGAACATGATAGTGTTATCGTACTGGAAATGGGAGAAAAATTAAGAGAATACTAAATATGAACCGTTATTTCCAGAAAAGGGGCTAAAATAGGGCCGGAGAGGAGGTGAAAGATAAGAAAATGAAAAGCACCCATTTCATTGCTTGTTTAGCCGAGGATGTCGCTTTTCCAAGTTTCGGTCAGACCGATGAGGACTTTTACCTTAATCTAGCCCTTCATCCAGAAATGCATGCAAAGATAGCCGAATTAGCCGGCAAGAGAGCTATTGCAATGCTCAAATATTACGCAGAAGAGGAAATAGATGGCCTCATCCCCTGTGCTGATTATGGTAGCAGTACTGCTCTTTTAGCCAATCCTAAGATATTTATTAAGCATGTCTTTCCCTGGCTCAAGGCCTATTGTGATGAGGCACACAAATTAGGCATGAAGGTGCTCAAACACTGCTGTGGAAGAACATGGGAAATATTTAATTACTTTATCAAGGCAGGATATGATGCCTACCAGTCAATCCAGCCAACTGCCGGAATGGACATTAGACTACTTAAGGAAAAATATGGAGATAGGATTACCCTTTGGGGCGGGGTCAGTAATGAGAACCTCATTGGAGGCAAGGTGAAAGATGTGGAGGCAGATGCCCGTTATGCCATAAAGCACGCTGCACCAAAAGGGGGATTTATCTATGGGGCAAGTCAATCATTGGCAGTGGGAATCCCCGTTGAGAATCTTTTGGCTATGAAGCGGTGCCGGGAAAAGTTCGGAAGTTATCCAATTCAACTGTAAGAATGATGAATCGGCTAACATATGAATCGATGCCTTCATCAGGAAATTGAGTCTACAATCTCTCCTGGAAAACTGACTGGATAGGAAAAGGGAATCTAAGGCTAGCATGAAGGGTAAGAAAAGAAGAAATAGGGAATCTTCATTGTGAATATAGGAGTCTGTTATGAGCGGGCTGGGCAAATCAATTCTTTTAGGGATCGATCTGGGGACCTCCAGCTGCAAGGTGGCTTTTTTTGATTACTCAGGAAATTTAATAGCCCAAACATCCGAGAGCTATTCTATTTCATATTCAGGACTCTGGGCTGAGCAAAACCCTGAGGATTGGTGGCAGGCTGTTAAAAAGGGTATCAAAAGATTAATTGTAAAATACCACATCGATCCAGGAAGAATAGCCGGGATTGGTGTAGACGGGCAAAGTTGGGCAGCCCTGCCCATAGGGACGGATGGTCTCCCCTTGCGAAAGGCGATGATATGGCTGGACAGACGGGCAGAAAAGCAGTGTATGTGGATGAGAGAAAAAATTGGGGAAAAGATCATATTCGAAGAGAGCATGAACAGGATTGATCCTGCCTTTATCGTCCCCAAAATTCTCTGGATAAAGGAGAATGAGCCTCAAATTTTTGCCAAAATTAAAAAATTTCTTTCCACCAACAGCTATATTAACTATAAGCTGACCGGCAAGTTAACTCAGGATATATCGCAGAGCTATGGATTTCACCTCTTCAATATGAGAAAGGGAAGCTGGTCAGGAAAGCTTTCTAAGAAAATGGGCATTCCTCAAGAGCTTTTGCCAGGTATATACCCATGCTCCCAGGTAATTGGCAAAATTACATCTCGAGCTGCAAAAGAGACTGGGTTGGTCCGTGGTATTCCAGTGGTCGCCGGAGGCCTGGATGCGGCAGCGGCAACCTTAGGTGCTGGAGTCATCGAGCCAGGGCAGGTGCAAGAGCAAGGAGGACAAGCAGGAGGAATGAGTATCTGTTTGAATAGACCCATTAGTAATCCTCGGTTGATTTTGGGCTATCATGTTATCCCAGAAAGGTGGCTCCTTCAGGGAGGTACAACGGGAGGAGGAAGCCTTCGCTGGCTAAAAAATATAATCTATGCCTCTGGGATAGGAAAGGGCAAAGAAAAAAAAGAATTTGATCCATTTGAGGAGATGAGTTTAGAGGCAGGGAAAGTGGGAGTTGGCTCAGATGGCCTTGTTTTCCTACCTTATATGGCCGGAGAAAGATCTCCCTTATGGGACCCCAATGCTAAAGGAATCTTTTTTGGCCTGTCCTATGAGAAGACCAGAGCCCACTTGATTCGGGCAATTATGGAGGGATGTGCCTTTGCTCTCCATCATAATCTTCAAATAGCTAAGTTGCAAGGAGTGAGGGTAGATACACTGATAAGTGTGGGAGGAGCCGCCAGGAGCAAGTTATGGACTCAGATAAAAGCCGATGTAACTGGTAAACCCATAATGGTCCCTTATTATATAGATTCGGCTCCTCTGGGAGCAGCAATTCTGGCCGGGGTAGGAACAGGGATTTATTCTAACTTTAAGGAGGCGGTAGAAAGCACAGTTAAAATTAAGGAATGTATCGAGCCTAGAGATAAATATCATTCTCTATATCAAGAATTGTTCGAGGTATACCAAAATCTTTATCTCAAGCTCAGGGAGGATTTTGAGCATCTGGTCAAGATTCGTCAGATGGCGAAATCTCTTTAAAACAAGAAGTGGCATTCATAAATGGTGAGGAAAGGATATGAAGGCAGCGGTATTGCATGGACCCAAGGATATAAGATGTGAGGATGTTCCTATCCCTAAAGTAGGGACTAAGGATGTATTAATCAAGACAAAGGCTGTAGGAATTTGTGGCTCCGATATTCCCAGAGTATGGGCAGGGGCGACTCATTTTTATCCCATAATTTTAGGCCACGAAATCTCAGGGGAGATCGTGGAAGTAGGAGAAGAGGTAGAAAAGCTCTCCTTGGGAGATCGGGTAGCTGTCATTCCTCTTATTCCCTGTTTTACCTGTTCTGCCTGCCAGGAAGGCCAGTACTCAAGCTGTAGAAATTACAGCTTTATCGGCTCTCGCAGAAATGGAGGATTTGCAGAGTTTGTGAGTGTTCCAGAGGCTAACATTATCAAGCTTCCCAAAGGGGTAAGCCTTGAAGAAGGTGCCTTACTTGAGCCATTAAGCGTTGCTTTGTATGCTCTCATGCGAGGAGGATTTACAGCAGGAGAGAAGCTCGCCATTTTGGGCCTGGGAACTATTGGGATGCTTGTCTTACAATGGGCAAAAATCTTTGGGGCAAAGATGATATTTTGCTCTGATATCGTAGAGAAAAAACTAGAGATTGCTCACCAGCTCGGAGCTGACTACTGTATCAACTTTACAAAAGAAGAGATGAGAAAAACCGTATTTGATAAGTGTGACGAGGGCCTCGATTTAGTAGTTGAGACAGTGGGAGTCCCTGCCACTCAGGTAAAGAGCCTGGAGTTGGTGAGACCCAGGGCCAGGATCGTTTACGTAGGCACCTCTCATGGGAACGTAAAATTTTCTGGCGATCAATTCGAAAGAATTATTCGTCGAGAAATAAACATAACCGGTTCCTGGATGTCATATTCACCACCTTTTCCAGGAAGGGCCTGGACTTTAAGCGCTCACTTTCTTGCGAAAAGAAGGATTAAAACTGACATATTAATTTCTCATAGATTTAAGCTGGAGAAGATCAAAGATGCCTTTGAGGCAATGGTCAATACCTCTATTTTTTCTGAGAAGCTTATGATTGTATTCTAAGCGAAAATTTTAACCTCTGATAATTGATATATAAAGCACCTTCTTTGCCCTGGAATTAAGTTTACGGTGCATGCCGGAAAGGATGCCGTCCCCTAAGAAGTTATTTTGCATGTTCTGTAACAAACTTCCTCTCTCGCTTAACGCTCAACCCAACCTTTGCTTCTGAGTGTCAATTTAATTATAGGGAGCCTTGTGTAGTTTAAAGCGATTTTTGACAAAAAAAATTGCTTTGCTATATTATAGTAAATAAGCTTTTTATAAATATGAGGAATTATTTCAAGATATCTTTGTGAGTTTTAATTATATATTTTTACCCAAGAATATTCCTCTTTCTTTAGCGTATAGCGGAAAAGGAAAAATCATAGCGTAAGAAAGTGTAGGTCCAATAGCGAAAAATACAAAACTGTAGCGGATAGTTCTTTATAGTTCATCGGCAAAAAACAATAAGATGGTAAGTGGTGAATGGTTAAGTGGTAAAGTGATAAGTGGTAAATGGCGCCCTCTCCCCTGTGGGAGGGATGGGGTGAGGGCAAAATTAACCATTTAACCAATTAACTGATTAACCAACGGGTTAATGGGTCAATGAACTACGAACAATGAACACAGAAAAGGGGGAAGGGATGATTAGAACTCAGAACCTTACCAAAAAATACAATGGGTTCAAAGCAGTAGATAATCTGAGCCTTGAAGTTAAAGAAGGAGAAATCTATGGATTCTTAGGACCCAATGGAGCAGGTAAAACTACCACCATCCTGATGCTCTTGGGCATAATAAAGCCAACTCAAGGTGAAGTCCATCTTTTTGGTCAGAACATAACTAAAGATTTTCTCAGCATCAAGAAAAAGATGGGAGTCGTTTCTGAAAAACAATACTTATATAAAGAAATGACTGCCGGTGAATACCTTAACTTCTTTGCTGACCTTTATGGCGTAAAGAATAGAAGGAAAAGAATTGACCAACTTCTGGAAGCGGTGAATCTCCTGGAGGTAAGAAACAGAAAATTGGGAGCTTTTTCCCGCGGTATGCAGCAAAAGCTTGGTTTCGCCAGAGCACTTCTGCATGACCCCCAGCTTTTACTCCTGGATGAGCCGGTTTCCGGGCTAGACCCTACAGGAATAAAACAGATAAGAGACCTTATAGAGCAAGAAAATAAAAAAGGAAGAACCATATTTATTTCCTCCCATCTACTTTCTGAAGTAGAAAGACTATGTGGAAAAGTAGGCATTATAAATAAGGGAAGGCTCCTGGCAGAGGATAGTATGGATAATTTAAGAAAGAGATTAACTGATGTAGTAGAACTGGAGATAGAACTTTCTGAGGCTAAGAAAGGGATTATAGATACCCTCTCTGCCTTTGATTTCATCAAGGGATTAAAGAGAAAGGAAAATCTTTTGACTATTAAAGTAAAAGCAGATAAAGACTATCGAGCCCAAATCTCAGAAGCTATTTCTCAGCAGGGAGGAGTTGTTCTGGGTATAAAAAAGAAAGAAATGAGCCTGGAAGAAGCATTCATAACTATTACTGAAAAAAATATTTCCTTACTGACAGAAAAAGAGAAGGAGACAGCAGAATGAAAAAATCCATTGTATATCCTGGTATAATAGTTGTTGTTATAATAGTAGTTTTGCTGGCGGTGCTAATTCCTCGTTGGATAGGAGGGAAATATGGGGAGGTTAGAGGAGAAGCAGTGGATACTCTGAGTGGTGACCCCGTCTGGAAAATCAGAATTGTAGTTGACGGTAAATCCACCCTTAAGTATAGATATCCCACTAAAACTTATTATCTAACTGGTATTGAGCCTGGCTCTTATACCCTGAAGGCTGTTGCTCCTAACTATTATGATTTCAGCAAAGATATCCAGGTAAAAAGAGGCGAGAATATATTAGACATATCTATGAAAGGTAAGGAAATCCCAGACCTGCAAAGTATAATTGCTTTCAGTGAGTCTGTGGAAAAGGGAATTCAACTAGAGATAAGACTTGTCAACAGCAAAGGAGAAGGAATAACAGAGTTCCCTGCTCTATCTTTGGAGCTAGAAGGAACACTATGGGCCAGGATAGGAACTGAAGAAGAATATGTTAAGGGCAGAAAGATCCTGGAAGGACCAATTGACCTTTTCTGGGATTCAGATGCTTTTCTAGCTAAAAATAAGGCTATTATTCCCTGGGAGAAGATAAAAATAGATCGGGAGACCGAGAAACTAGGAATCCTGGAATTAACCCTCCACACTCCTCAGGGAGATTTTAGTGATATAATAGATGATGTACAACTCTACAAGGAATAGGAGAAATAGAATGGCAGAAAAAAGATTTTCTTTATCTATCCAAACAGTAAAGGCACTAAGTAAGAGAGATTTATATTCAACTTTACGCAGTTGGGGAATTTATGTAGTAGCGTTCCTTTCTTTTATCGCTTCTTCTTTCATCCTCAAGAACTATCTCGATAGCATCCAGGCAGACGACATTTTAATCTCAGCAGATCCTCTAAACTACCCGCTCTTTATCTCCGTAATCATCATCTCCTTTTACCTGGCTATCCTCTCCGCCATTTCCATATCGCGAGAAAAGGACCAGGGAACGCTAGAAGTCCTTTTCTATGGACCGGTAAGCTCCCTCACTTATATTCTAGGAAAGTATATTAAAGATATACTCACATACTTGGTAATGGTCGTTTTCTTTCTTGTTTATTTCTGGGGAGTATCACTCCTTACTAACCTCGGCTTCTCTTATGGGCTACTCAAGACTATTCTGATTTCTATATTCTCAGTTTCCTGTATCGTCAGTTTTGGACTATTCATATCCTCTTTAACTGGAAAGATGAGAAACTCCATTATCTGGCTAGTAGGAATACTGGCTCTTTTCTTAGCCGTTCAAGTTGGCCAGACTATACTCCTTGGCATGCTTGAAGAGAATATGTCTCCTGTTCTAACCTATTTAGGAGATACTCTTTCTGTAGTTTCTCAAGGAATAAACTGGATTTCTCCTTTTTCCTATCTCACTAGAGGAATAGACTCTGTCTATTTAGATAACACTCTTCTCTACGGGCTCAATATACTCTACTCTCTGGCCTATTCTGCTATCTTGCTTTTGCTTTCTATATTCATTCTCAAAAGAAAGGGGGTAAAGGGATGAGAAAACTCACTATATTCTTGACGGTAACTATAGGATGGATTTTTTGCCTGGCTGCCTTAAGCTTGGCTCAGGCACCCATATTAAGAGAACAGTTGGTCTATGGTTTGAATGTCTTTAATGGCAAGGGTTATGGGGGAGGATTTACCCCCTACACTGAAGATACTATCTATCTTATTGCTGATAAAGACAATACTATCTCTGCCAATATAACCCTGGTCTATTTCTGGCCTATCACTGGAAAATATGTGGCTGGTTTTCAGGCTTTAAATGAGGAAGTACAGGGAACACTGGAGATATTACAAGGAGGGAAGGTAATTAAAGCCCTGGAAAAAGAAGATAACTCTCTTTATTATCCGGAAGGATACTGGGGGGAGAGTGCCATCTTTTACCAAGGCGAAGAAGCTCACGCCTATTTTGAGAAATTCACCCAGGCCATTGAAGAGTATTATAAGCAAATCAGCGAGTTCTATACAGCACAGACAGAATACCAAAAGAATATCGATGAGTTTCTTAATGAAATAAAGGAAAGAAGAGATAAGGGAGAGGAGTTTACCGTAGAGGAGATTGAAAAAAGTATACCCAGAGAACCGAAACAACCCACACCACCTATATTATATGTCACTCCACCCAAAAAAGATTATATCATTAATTTGCCCCTTGGTCGCTACAAAATAAGAATAAGAGCAGAAGATGGGACTATTGTCCAGGATAGTGAGAAGGAGCTTGTTACTTTTACCTCCAGAAGAACAGGAGGAACTGGATATGAAATTATTCCCGGAAATAGATGGACAAGGAGAGAAGCCTGCGATGACCCCAGCTGGTTAATTTATGCCGCGGGCAAGAATACTCTTTACTTCAGTCCCTTTATCCAGGATGAATATAATGAACTTTACTATAATAAATTGCTAGATCCCCAGAACCCGGGAAAAGAGGAAAAATGGAGATGGGTTCATATTCAGGCTATTAAAGACGTAACCCTCCTCTTCTTAAAGGGAAAAGAGACTCTCCAGAGAATAGTAAGAGTTCCTTATTATGTGGAGCAAATCCCGGGCCCTGAATTAGGATACGAAATTGTAGAATTTAACCCGGAGGAGATGTTTGATAAGCAAGCTACCTTTGAAGGATATAAGCTTGACCTTGCACCTACTCTAGAAAAGGCAAGCTATGAAATTAATCTGGAAAAAAGGGAAGGAGAATTTTTCCAGGGAGGTAGAAGAGAGGTGCGCTTGGTGAAAAAGGAGAATACTCAATCACTATACATTTTCTCCATATTTCCTCTCTTGGTGGGCGCAGTAGTATTTGTAACGAGAAGAAGGAAATTAGGGTCTTAATTTGAGTGCTTCATCTACAATCTTTAGAGCACAGTATTCCCCACACATAGTACAGACATCAGATAAATGAGGTTTACTTGCGGCACGCATTTCTTGGGCTAAAGTTGGATCTATAGCTAGCTCGACTTGTTTTTTCCAATCTCTCTTTTTTCTCATCTCAGCCATCTTTATATCCCAGTCCATTGCTCCTTTAACTCCCTTGCTTATATCTCCTATATGAGCAGCAATTCTGGTAACTACTACTCCTTGCCTCACATCTTCCAAAGTAGGAAGTCTTAGATGCTCTCCGGCGGTCACATAACAGAGAAAGTCAGCTCCGCTACTGGCAGCGTAGGCACCCCCTATAGCAGAAGTGATATGGTCATAACCAGGAGCGATGTCAGTAACTACCGGACCCAGAACATAAAAAGGAGCACCATGACATAGTTTCTTTTCCAGAAGAATGTTTGCCTCTATCTCAGAAAAAAGAAGATGACCAGGTCCCTCTACCATTACTTGTACATCCTGTTCCCAGGCTCTTTTTGCCAGCTCCCCCAAAAGAATTAACTCCTGAATCTGAGCTCTATCAGTAGAATCAGCTAAAGAACCTGGGCGAAGTCCATCACCCAAACTCAAAGTGAGGTCATACTTTTTGGCAATTTCTAAAAGTTGGTCATACTCCTCATAAAGAGGATTCTCCTCATCATTAGTTATCATCCAGGTAGTGAGGAAAGCTCCTCCTCTACTCACTATGTCGGTAACTCTGCCTTCTCCTTTAAGACGCTCTAGGGTCTGCCTGGTAAGACCACAATGGACAGTAATGAAATCAACGCCGTCTTCTGCCTGGCGTTCGATTACCTGAAATATTTTGTCCTTCTTCATCTTTACTAAAGCACCCTCTTCAGCGATGGATTCTATAGCTGCCTGATAAATAGGAACTGTTCCCAAAGGAAGAGGACAAGCTCTCAAAATCGACCGACGTATCTTATCTAAGTCTCCTGCCGTGCTAAGGTCCATCACTGCATCTGTGCCAGCCTCAATAGCTACCCTCAACTTCTTTAGCTCATGGTCAAGAGCTACATAGTCAGTAGAGGTGCCAATATTGGTATTTACTTTAGTTTTGGTCTTTTTCCCTATAGCTTTACAACAAGTTAAGCTGTGTTTCACATTTTTGGGGATAATTATCTCCCCCTGAGCTAAATTATCTCTAATAAACTCAGGAACTAAGCCTTCTTCTTTAGCTACCTCTCTCATTTCGGGAGTAATTCTTCCCTTTTTTGCTTCACTTAATTGACCCATCATAATCTAAACTCCCTTCTTTAGTTTTCCTCTTCTATTCCCTCTCCCCGGGTATTTGCCTCTAATAAAGCCTGATGAACCATATTTTTATTCACCGGAAAGGGGAGTCTATGAACATTACTTTCTTTCTTGCAAATCTCTTCAGCCAATCGTACTAAATTATTCTCATTCTTTACAAAACCTAATCTCTTCAGGGTTAAAGGCAAACCCAAAAGAGAATAGAATCTTAAAAACTCTTCTATCTCTTCCTTGCTGCGTTTTTCTAAAATTAACATCATTGCTACCCCAAAAGCTACCTTTTCTCCGTGCAAACTTGTACGTGTCTCTGTAAAGCTAGTCATAGCATAATTAAAAGCATGTGCGGCAGAACTGCGGCATCTTCCCCTGCCCAACCCACCTATCAAGCCAGTCAAAAGAATATTAACCTCTATAATCTCTTCTAACTCTGAAGAGCATCTTTCCCGCTCTACATCTCTTTTCGCTCTCAGTCCTATGCTTTTTACTAAATCAAAGGACTTCTTAGCAAGGTCAAGAGCCGCTTGAGTAGCAAGGTCCTTCTTTATTCCCTGGGTGGAAATTCTTGCCTCATACCACTTTGCCTGGGCATCTGCCATTCCCGCTGAAAGTAATCTTACCGGAGCTTGCGCAATTATCTCCGGATCTATTAGAGCCAGATTTGGATTTCTTTCCAGGTTCGAGGTCTTTAAATAGACTCCTTCTTTGCTGTAAAGAGGAGCAATGAACGACCAGGCAGAACAGGTGGCAGCACTGGTAGGAACGGTTATTATGGGAAGATGCAGATTAACACCAGCTGTTTTGGCTGTATCCAGAGCCTTTCCTCCTCCACAGCCCACCATAACATCTATATCCTTGTCCTTGGCCAAAGCAATAACTCGCTCTATCTCTTCGGCGCAGCATTCTCCTTTGAATTCCTCAAACTCAGGGCTTACGTTAGCTCTCTTCAAATTCTCAAGAATATTCTTTCCTATTTTGGAATAAACTAATCTATCGGCCAAAAGTAGTGGCCTTTTGCCCAGAGTAAAGATGAACTCCCCTATCTTTTTTGATATTCCCTTTTCTTGAATATATCTACCCGGTGCCAGAAAAAGATCAATCAATTTCTCCCTCTTTATTCTTATTTAATTAGGACGCAGATTTTCACAGATATATGTCCAAAGAGAAAATTCTGTTTACCACAATATAATATGATTTTATCGGTGAATGTCAAGAAATGTCGAAGTACAATTTCTTCCGTCGCTGTATAGTAGCTTCTTATTCTTTCTACTCAGCTTCTCGTTTCGGGAAAGATATAAAAGACTTTGAAGGGGGAAACATCCCCCCTCAACGGCCTTCGGCCTGCTCCCCCC
>Ga0307430_1000462_pt1 | contig 35398 bp, 23 predicted proteins | sample SalMarWE160130MG_FD_202159 | JGI IMG/M metagenome (GOLD analysis project Ga0307430, IMG submission 202159) | Salt marsh sediment microbial communities from the Plum Island Ecosystem LTER, Massachusetts, United States - WE1603-130 | ecosystem: Environmental > Aquatic > Marine > Intertidal zone >...
GCGATCGTGCGCCCGTCGCTTGTGGTCAGGTCGAGCCTGATGGCCGGCGTACCTTCCTTCTTGGCATTGCCGACGGCGGTGACCGCCGTGCCGAGCTCGATCAGGCAGTCGCGCCGGAACACCTCGCCCGCGGCGGCCGGGTGCAGTTCGCTCAGGATGCCGATCTGGGGCATCATGAAGATCGAGTCGACCGCGAGCTTCGTAATCCCTTCCGGCTGGAAGCCGTCGATCATCATCCAGGCCGCTTGGGTCCGGCTCGGCGCGTGGCTGAGCACGCCGCCGCTACCGATCATCCAGTCGAGCGCCATCATGTCGACGAGCGTCTCGCCCGTGTCGGTCTGGGCGAACGCGTCCGAGACGCTCCGCTGCTGCTGGATGCCCTTGAGGCCGACGGCGAGCAGCCTGTGGTGTTCGAGGCTCAGGCGGAGCGCCTCGCGGGCGATCGCCTGCTCGATCAGGAGGTCGGCGCGCGACGAGGGGATCGTGGTGGGCCGGATCATCTTGTTGCGGAGCGTGTTTCGCAGCTTCGGCTCGTCGATCTGGAACGGGACCCACTTGCTGACGTTGGCGATGCCGGTCTCTTTGAGCACGTTGCAGATCGAGTAGCTCATGCCGTAGTTGGCGCTCACCGTGCGGTTGAACACGCTCGTGCCTGCGCGCGCGTCGCCGAACACCGAGAAGATGTCGGTCGTGGCGCCGCCGATGTCGACGGCGAGCACGTTGGCTTCCTCCTCGCGTGCGAACGTCTGGACCGCGCGGCCCACGGCCATCGGCGTCGGCATGATCTCGCCGCTCACCCAGCTCATCAGCTTGCCGTAGCCGGGCGCCTGCTGCATGACGTGCTCGAGGAAGACGTCGTGGATCGCCTCGCGCGCAGGCCCGAGGTTCTCCTGCTCGAGCCGCGGCCGGATGTTGGGCACGTCGCGCACGGCCATCTTCTCGCCGATGAGGTCGTGCACGCCTTTGCGCGCATCGACGTTGCCGGCATAGATGACGGGCAGCTCGAAGCCGATCCCGAAGCGCGGCTTCGTGTCGGCCGCGAGCAGCGTGCTCGCCAGGTCGACCAGGTGCGTCTTGGTACCGCCGTCGGTGCCGCCGGCCAACAGGAACATGTCGGGCCGCAGGTGGCGGATCCGCTCGATGCGCTCGTACTCCTTGCGGCCGTCGTCGACGGCGAGCACGTCGATCACGATCGCCCCGGCGCCCAAGGCGGCGCGTTCGGCGCTCTCGGCCGTCATCGCCTTGATCACGCCGGCGACGCACATCTGGAGCCCGCCCCCGGCGCTCGAGGTCGACAGGAACAGGTCCACGCCCTCATTGGGCCCGCGTTTCGGGCAGATGATCTTGTCGCCGTCGAGCAGCGTGCGGCCGGTCAGCTCCTGGAGCTCGGTCACGGCGGTGATGACGCCGACGGTGACATCGTCGAACGGCGCCTCGACCGTCGTCGGCGCCTCGCCGCGCCCGATGAGCCGGTACGACCCTTCAGTCTTGAGGATCAGGATCGCCTTGGTCGTGGTGCTGCCGCAATCGGTGATCAGGAATGAGTCGGTTTTTTCGATATCCACCGTTTCGTCCTGGACTTGAGGTCGGTCTATTCGTCTGCCTTCCAGGCAGAGGCCGCTTGCCCTCCAGGCAGAAGTCGCGGCGGCAGGGAACGACTTGTATACACGCAGCAGGTGCGCTTCGTCAACCCTCTGAGGCAGGGGAGCGCTGGTCTCCTGGCCGCAAAGAAGCCCCCTGCGCCGCGCGCGGTGCAGGGGGCGATCGTGTCACAAGGCACCGCACGGTCCGGACCTCTGATGGGGAGCGTGCGGGGTACGCTGTTTACCAGTCTGCTTCTTCGCCGCCCATGCCGCCCATCATGGCGGCGAACATCATGCTCATCAGCCCTTCGATAGCCTCGTCGAACTCCTCGCGATCCATGGTCATTGTGAGCGTCGCCTTGGTGCCGGCTGCCTCTATCTTGAGCGCGTTGATCAGCGCCGCAAGTTCCGGCATCATCTCGGCCATCTGCTCGCCCAGCGGCTTGATCTGCATGTTGAGCCAGTCGACAAACTGCTGGGCCGTTTCCGCATCGGTGAAGCCGATGGCGACGTTGAGGTCAACGGCCGTCTCCCCGTAATCGAACGCCCCGCAGACGGTCTCGAGGGCCGAGGGGTCGAACTGCGCCTCCTCGCTGTCGTCGGCCATCGTCGCGCGGAGCGCCTCCGGCAGGCTGGCGACACCCCAGATGGACGCCTTCGTGTTGACATCCTTCATGAGCGCGGCGATCTTCGGATTGGTCAGGACGCTGGTCTCGGTGCCGCCGAGCATCTTGGCGATGTCGCCGCTGCCTTCCTCGGTCGGCACGAGCAGAATCACGCCGGGCAAGATGCACACATCCCGCTCGCCGTCGAAGTTGTAGACGGTCTTGCCTTCCACGGTCCTCGATTCGGGCGTTTCACCGGTACTCTCTTCATAGAACTTGAGCACCTCCTCCGCGGACGGGAGCTCGCCGTAGAGGGCGAAGTACACCCCAGGCTCGGCCTCCGGGTTCTCTGCGTTGAATACGAGGCCGACCATCACCTCGGAAACACCCTCGGTCAGATCGATGCCCATCTCCTCGAGGTCGCCGAACATCTCTTCCCCGCCCATTCCTTCGAGGGTGTCGAACACGCCGCCCTCGGCCAACTTCTCGACGTTGACGCCGAGGACGATAGACGAGTCCTTCGGCATGTACTGGGTGGTCGGGCCACCCGACGAGACGCCCGGCAGCGACGGGAGCGCCGCGTTCGCCGGCATTGGCCCGAGTGCGATGAGCGCCGCGGCAAGCGCTACACTCAGGACGAATCCCATACGGTTCATGCCACTTCTCCTTGATTACACGTTCGGGGTGACGTGTTGCTCACTCTCGTGTTGATGCCGACAAACCCGCAGGTGCCCGGCCGCCGCGCGCCACGGCATGCGGCGACGAGCACTCTAGGAGCGGCTCGACCAGAGTGTCAACGAATTTCGCGATGCGGCTGCCGCCGGCCTGCCCGGTGCGGCCGCCTGCGACAGTCTCGCTTGACACGCCGCCGAGCCTGGGTTATACGGACAACTCCCTTTCTGACATGTACCTGTGCCGGGATAGCTCAGGTGGTAGAGCAGGGGACTGAAAATCCCCGTGTCGTCAGTTCGACTCTGACTCCCGGCACTTCCCTTTGCCCGGACACGGAGGGCCTGTCACGATGCCGACCGTTACGTTTCCGCCCGAACAGACGCCGCCCGACGTCACGCCCCTTTACTATGCGGCCGCACAGGAGCAGCTTCGCGCGCTCATGATCGTGGTCGGCGGCCTGAGCCACAACCTGCGCAGCCCGCTCACGGCGATCATGGGCCGGGCCGAGGTCCTCGGCGTTCGGCAGCCCGAGCTTGCCGGGCCGATGCACGAGATCGTCAGCGAATGCGAGCGGGCCAACGCGATGCTCCAGGCGGCCACCGCGGCGCTCAGGCTGCGTGCCGATCGCGACCGGCGGCCGGTCAGCCTCAATGATCTCGTCGAGCGCGAGTGCGAGTTCATGTGCTTCGACCGCCACTTCAAGCACGAGGTCGACAAGGAGTACGTCCTCGCCGACGGGTTGCCCGCGCTCAGCGCGGTCTACGGGGTGCTCGCACGCGTGTTCGACGCCGTCGTGCGCAATGCCATGATCGCGATGTGCGACGCGGCCGAACGCCGCCTTGTCATCACGACCGAATCGAGCGGCGACGCGGTCCGGCTCAGCGTGCGGGACACCGGGTGCGGCATTGCGCCCGACCACCTGCCGCACGTGTTCGAGCCGGGCTTCACGACGCTCGAACAAGGAGGCGCCGGCCCCGAGCGGTACGGCCCCAGCCCGGTCGAGGGCGGCGGCCGCGGCTACGGCCTGGCGGTTGCGGCCGCGGCCGTGCACGACTACGGCGCCGCGATCGAGATCACCTCCGAGCCCGGTGCCGGTACCACGGTCGCGGTCCGGCTGCCCGTCGAGTAGTGGCATCGCTCTCGCCTCCACGGCGGGTGGCAACCTGAGCCCTGCCGCACGGGGGTTTGGGCTCGCTCCTTTGCCCGCTCAGCGCGGCATCGGATTGAGATCGATCGTCACCTCGGGCGGCCCCTGGTGGTTTGCCACCGTTATCCCTTCGACGGTCGCGGCCCGCATGTCCTTCGATTGGATCATGATCACGTACTCGCCGTCGGGCACCGTGTCGGTCGTGAACCGGCCGTCGCCGGTCACGAGGAGGCGGTAGGAGCGGAGGCGGTCGGGCGTCGCGATCTGCCCGCTGAAGATGCGAATCGGCTTGCCGGTCGCGGCGTTCACGACCCGGCCGGTGAGCACGGCGCCACGCTCGAGGACGGCCTCGACCTCGGTCGGCTGCGCGCTGTCTTGGACCGTGACGTCCATCTGCTTGTAGAGGAAGCCTGGCCGGGTGAAGATGAGCGTGAAGCGGCCGGGCGCGAGGCCTCCAAAGGCGAAGCCGCCGTCGGCGTCGGTCTGCACTTCCCGGATTTCCAGGTCGTTGAGGCGCACGTAGACGCGCACGCCGAAGATCGGGGTCTTCTCCTCGGTGACGGCGCGGCCCACGAGCACCGCTTCGGGCTCGAGCGCAATGACGAGGTCCTCGCCGGGCGCGTCTTCGTACAGGTCGACTGTGACCGAGGCCGTGGTGGTCGCATACCCGGGCGCCGATGCCGAGACCGCGATCGAACCGGACTCGGTGCGCCGCAGCCGGCCCAGCGTGAACCGGCCGTCGGCGTCGGTTGTGGCCGAGCGCTTGTAGCCGGGCTGCTCCGGGTCGTAGTTGAAGTCGCCCCAGCCGCAGACGACGGCGCCGGGGATCGGGTCGTTGCCCCCGTCGACGACCACGCCCATGATCGTGACGCCGGCATCCATCACGATGTCAACGTCCTCGATGAGGTCATGGCCCCTCGTGTCGACCGGCCTCGATTGCGTGGTGAGGTAGTCGGGATGCGCCGCCGTCATCTGGTAGAGCCTCTCGCGCATGCCGGGCATCTCGTAGCGGCCGTCCTGGTCCGAGCGGACGCGTTTCACGAACGGATCGGCGAAGTGGAGGTAGCCCTCGCCGACGTAAACATCGGCGTCGGCCACCGGCTCGCCAAACGTGTTGAGGACACGCCCCCGGATCGTTATGCCGGTCGAGAGCGCGATCTGCTCGCCGTCGATCTCGGCGAGCGTGACGTCGGTGATGTACGACACGTACCGTGCGTCGCGGATCTCGAGATGGATCTCATCCGCCAAGTGCGCGTTGTAGAACGCGACCTGTCCCTCGAGCGAGCTCCGCAGCGAGCGCCGCGCGAACACTTCGTCTGCTTTCCACCAGCGCACCGGCGCGCCGATCACCGGGTCGCCGCTCTCCTTGTCGATGAGCCGGCATTGCGCGACGGCTCTCGGCGTCAGTGCGAGGTCCAGGGCGATCGCCTCGCCGGTCAGCAGTAGGTTCGGCTCAGTCCTGGGCTCGTAGCCGTCGGCGCTCGCCGTGACGTCGACCTTGGCGCGTTCGGGCTCGAGCCACAGCTCGTACGAGCCATCGAAGCCCGAGGTGGCCGAGGCATCGCCCGCACCCACCGTGGCGCCCGCGACAGGGCCGCCCGTGGTCTCATCCGTGATCCGGCCGGCAAGCGTCGCACCGAGCGCAATTGCGATCTGCGCGTCCTGTGTCCCGGCCGGCAGTTCCTTCGATGCGGTCTGACCCGTCAGCGGATCGGACACGACGACGCGGTAGCTGAACTCGTTCAGGTGGCGCAGCGTGAAGCGTCCCGCCGAGTCGGTCTCGGTCGCGAGAGCCGAGGGCAGCAGGAGCGTATCAGTCTTGGCGACGGACTCGACGTGGACTGCCGCGCCGGCAATGGGCGAGCCATCGGAGAAGAGGACCTGGCCGGCGATCGTCGTTTCGGGCCGAAGCACAATCGAGGCCGCTTGGCCCGCGTCCTTATCGGCGCCGCGGTGCGGGACGCCGCCGTAGGCGTAGCCCTCGGCGAGGGCGAAAAAGCCAAGGCCCGTCTGCGGCAGGGCGTCGAATGCATAGGCGCCTGCCCCGCCGGTGGTGGTGTGGGCGAGCGCGCGGTCAGGTTCGGCGACGAAGTAGACGGAGGCGTTCGCGATCGGAGCGCCGTCGACGTCCGTCACCGTGCCCGTGACGGGCAGTCCGGGCGGCAGGACGATGTGGAACACCAGTTCGTCGCCAAAGGCGGCCTCGAGCTCGCGGCCCGTGAGCGCGGATCCTTGCCGTGCGACCTGGATCTCGATGCCGCCCGCGGGCACCTCGTCGACCTGGTACTCGCCCGCCGCGTTCGTCGTGGCCGTGCGGACGAGCCACTCGGGCAGCCGGGCCGTGGCGCCTCGGCCCGTGCGCGGCCGGACGGTGACGACGGCTCCTGCGACCGGGTGGTCGTCGAAGTCGCGGACCGTGCCGCTGACCGTCACACGCGGCCCGACGACGATGGCGAGCGTCTCGACGCGGTTGGGCCGGAGCGTCATGACGCGCACGTAGCGGGCGGCGCCGCTCGCCGGCTCGACCAGCCCGGCCGGGCTGGTGCCGGTCAGCACGACGACGAGGTACGCTCCCGGCGGCACGTCGTCCATGCGCGCGTCCTCCGTGGGCAGTTGCTCGTAGATGACCTCGCCGCCGTGAAGGGGCACGAGGGCCACGCTGAGCGCACCCGGAGCGCGGCCCATCCGGTCGGCGGCGCGCACGGCCAGGGCGCTGGTGCTGTCGCTCGGGGGCGCGGGCGATTCGGGATGCTCAGGCTCGACGACGGCCCCTTCGGAGTCGGTCTCCGGCGTCGTTTCGGCTTCGGGTGTTCTCTCGGCCCCTGGCGTCGCATCGGCTTCGGCCGGTTCAGTAGTCTCCTCCGCCTGCAGCGCCTCCTCCTCGTCCGGCTTCTTGCCGGCGTCCTTGAAGACCATCCAGATGCCGAAGACGACCAGCATCACAACGAGGAAGGCGATCGTCGTGCTCCGATTCCCCATGAGTTCTCCTCTGCCAGCGTGGTCCGCATACAGTATAGCCCCTTGCCGAGGATCCGTGTAGGGGTCTCGAATCGGCGGATAATGATTCGCTACGCTTGGCCCCAGCCGCGGAGCGGCGACAGGGGGTAGCCTGGGCCGTGAGGCCCAGGAACTCGCAGGCACAACAGACAATGATGAGCGCCATCGGCGCGGCAGGGCTGGCACCAGCGCCCCGGCGCTCTCCTTTCGACGAGTATCTGCCGCCCCTACGGGGCTCTCTGGATTGAGGGCGACCTTTCACCTGGGCCTGACGGCCCAGGCTACCACCTGCCGCGCCTACGGCGCTGGCGCTCGTTGGCCTGTTCAGTGCGCACGCCTGCCGGCATCACTTCGTGGGTGAACGGCCTCTCGACAGGGAAGACTCCTTATCCGCCGATTAGGAAGGGGTGGTTTGCCTTGCGTCGGTGCGCCGGGGTGGTATCCTACGCCCCCGTCTGCCCAGAGCAGGATCCACAAGACGACGGACTACGGACGGTGACCGATGACTGACTTCGATGGCGACAGCGCATACCGGATCCTCGAATCGATCGCGTACCCTCGCCAGACGGGGACCGACGGCGAGCACAAGGCGGCCGAAGAGATCGCTGGCCACCTGCGTGCGGCCGGCCTCGAGGCGGCGCTCGAGCCGTTCCGCATCTGGACCTACACGAACGACGAGGCGCGTCTCGATGTGCTCGCGCCGTACGAGAAGAAGTACGAGGCGGTCGCCGTCGGCCTGAGCGGCGAGACGCCCGAGGGCGGGCTCGAGTGCGGCTTCCAGTACGTCGAGGACGGCTCGCCGCAGTACCTGACCGACGTCGCCGGCAAGGCCGTCCTGCTCAGCGGCGGCGCGGGCTACGAGACGATGCGCGAGCTGATCAAGCGCAAGGCCGTGGCCGTCCTCCAAGTCGGCCAGCCGCACAAGCTCCAGTTCCGCGGCCTGGCGCGCGAGCCGCTGCGCACCAAGGTGGGCTCGCTGCCGATGCTCAACGTGCGCTTCGAGGACGCGCTCGAGATGGTCAAGCAGGGCGCGAGCCGCGTGCGCCTGCACATGGCGCTCGAGAACTTCGAGGCGGTCTCGAACAACGTCACCGCCGAGGTTCGCGGCACGGAGTTCCCCGACGAAGTGGTCATCTGCGTCGCCCACTACGACACCGTGAGCGGCGCCGTCGGCGGGCACGACAACGGCGCGGGCACGGCCATTATCGTCGAGGCCGCGCGCTGCCTCGCCGCCGAGCCGCTCAAGCGCACGGTGCGCATCGCGCTCTGCTCGGGCGAGGAGTACGGCCTCCACGGCAGCCGCCACTACGTCAAGCGCCACAAAGGCGAGCTCGACAACATCCGGCTCTGCGTCAACTGCGACGTGGCCGGCATGATCATCGGCACGAACCGCCTCGACGTGACGGGCCCCGACTCGCTCCGCTGGTACCTCGAGTGCATGGCGCACGAGTACGGCATGGGGTGCGAGGTCCGCACCGGCGTCTACTCGAGCGACAACGTGCCGTTCAGCGCCGAGGGCGTCCCGGCCGCCTCGTTCGCGCGCTACGGCGGCTACGTGAGCGAGGGCCACACGATCCGCGACGGCGTCGAGGACATCGACGGCGAGCACCTGGCGATCACGGGCCGGTTCCTGCTCGAGTTCCTGCGGCGCGTCGGCAACGCCGTCACGTTCCCCTTCAAGCGCGAGATCCCCGACGAGCACAAGAAGAAGGTCGGCGAGTACGTCGAGCGCATGAAGGGCGACCACTACAAGCCGCTCAAGCGCCTCCCGCGCAAGAAGTGATCGACCCGCTCCACCTTGCCTTGCCTCCTTACTGCTCTCGGAGCCAGGGTGGGCCGTCATCCGGCCTGCGCGGCATATGAAGAATGGCCTTGCGCCACTTGATAGCGTCGAAACCGTGATCCTGCCCCGTGATTCGCTTCAAGGTGTCTCTTGCAATCTCGCGCATCGGCGGGGTGCGACCGCTGGCGGTCACATCGGAGGACTCGTCGGCGATCGGGTACCTCCCAACGCCTGTTTCGTCCAGTTGCTCTGTCACCGCCAGCCGCACGGCCACCGGCGCGTCACTAGGCAGACCCTGCAGGAGCGCGGCGATGACGGCCCGATCGAACATCGCGACTTCCTCATTGTACCGTTCAGCCCGCATGAACGGATCCGATGAGCTCAGCAGCCACACGATCCACGGCGCCGATCCTTCTGTCTTTGCGAGAGCCTCGGCGGCCCCACGCCGATCGCGCGTCGCACCCTCCTCCAGCATCGTCTGCCGAAAGAGACGCTCCGAATCCGAAGCAGGGGCCGGAGCAAGGATCGCCTTCCGCCACCCGTCCTGATCGAAACCGTGATCCTGCCCCGTGACGCGCACCAGCGTCTCTCTCGCCATCTCACGAATAGGCTTGGTGGAGTAGTCGGAGTGCACACCGAAGACGAAGAACGATCGCGTTGTGTCTGCGTATCGCCCGCGGCCCGTCTCGTGAAGCTGCTCTGTGACGGCAAGCAGTACGGGCATCGGCGTGTCGTCCGGCAGGTTCTCCAGAAGAGCGGCAGTCACAGCTCGGTCGTGGTATGCGATCGGTTCAGGGATGCCCTCAGGCCACACATCACCACGCATAAATGGATCGCTTGACGTGAGCAGCCATGCGATCCACGGCGCCGCGCCCTTTGTCGTCGCAAGCTCCGCGGCTGCTCGCCGCCTGTCGACGGTCTTTCTAGGAGACTCCGGTCTCGACAGTGTCCCCAGGTAGAGCTCGCGACACGCCGGGCACGCCGACGTGGCGGCGCTGCGCGCCCCGCAGCCGAGCGCCAAAACAACGCCGCCAGCAACAACGGCCATAATCACGGGTTTCAGCTTCTTCATCACTCCTCCGATGGCGGCTTCGCTTCGGGCTTGGCCTTGTCCGGCTGCGGCGCGGGGGTCGCCGGCGACGGGTTGGCGGGCGCGGGGGTTGTCGCTGTCTGGACGTGCAGTTGGAGCGCCTGGTAGTGGTGGCGCATGGCGATCATGAAGGCGAGCAGGAGCGCGTTGAGCAGGAGAAGGACGGCGGTGTCGCGCAGGCCGAGGGCGGCGTAGTTGTTGCGCACGAGCGGGGCCATGAGCCGGGTGATCTGATCGCGCAGCGCGAGCTGCCGGCCGAGCGCGGCAACCGCGACGATGGCGGCGCTCGAGATCAGGAGCGCGGGCACGGTGTAACGGACGAAGATCAGGATCAGGATCGACTCGAACACGAGCAGCAGCGACAGGTCGATGATGAACAGGTTGACGCGGAACGCCTCGCCGAAGTTGAACACCGCCCCCTCGGCGGCTGAGTGCGGGAACAGCCCCTTGAACCACGTGTCGGCGATGGCGCGGCCGTCGTTAAGCCGCATGAGCCAGAACATGCCGAACATGAGCAGGAGCACACAGAGGAACAGGGTGATGAAGTGCAGAAGGAACCTGTCGGCGCGGCTCATCATTGGTTCGGCTGTCGGTCCTGCGTGCCGGATGCAGTGTCGAGCTCGAGGCGTTTCATCATCTTGTAGAGCGCCTGGCGCGTCAAGCCGCTCGTGCGGGCGGCGCGCGAGATGTTGCCCTTCGATTGCTCGAGCAGCCGCAGCACGTAGGCTTCCTGGAAGCTGCGGTGCACGCGGTCCTTCGCTTCGTCGTAGGGCAGCGCGAGCACACGCTCGGTGTGGAACCGGGGCGTGGCCGGCTGGCCGAGGATGATATCGCTCGCGGTGATGACTGACTCGTCACCGACGATCACGGCCCGGCGGATGGCGTTCTCGAGCTCACGCACGTTGCCGGGCCAGTCGTGGCTCAGCAGCAGGGCGATCGCGTCGCGGCTGAGCCGCTTGCGCCCGAGGCGCTGCTCGGCGCACGCGCGCTCGAGGAAGTGGTGGGCGAGCGGGACGACGTCGTCGGTCCGTTCGCGCAGCGGCGGCAGGCTGATCTCGATCACGTTGAGCCGGTAGTAGAGGTCCTCGCGGAACGCGTCGGTCTCGACGAGGGCCTTGACGTTGCGGTTCGAGGCCGAGATGAAGCGGACGTCGATCTTGACCGGCGTGTTCGAGCCGACGGGCAGGATCTCGCTCTCCTGGACGGCGCGCAGCAGCTTGCCCTGGAACGGCCCCGACATCGACCCGATCTCGTCGAGAAACAGCGTGCCGCCCCGCGCCTCTTCGAGCAGGCCGGTCTTGTCGTGATCGGCGCCCGTGAACGCGCCGCGCTTGTAGCCGAACAGCTCGCTCTCGAGCAGCGTCTCGGGCAGCGAGGTGGTGCTGATGGGCAGGAACGTCCGGCTGCGCCGCTTGCTGTGCTGATGGATGGCGTGGGCGATCAGCTCCTTGCCGGTGCCGCTCTCGCCCATGATGAGCACGGGCGCCATGGTGGGCGCCACCTTGCGGACCATAGCGAACACCGCGCGCATCGCCGGCGTGTCGCCGACCATGTTGGCGAAGGCGGCCTGTTCCTCGACCTGCTTGCGCAGGTGGGCGTAGTCGCGCGCCATGCGTTTCTCGGCGAGTGCGCGCTGGATGATGAGCACGAGCTCCTCGTGATTGAACGGCTTGGTCAGGTAGTGGTAGGCGCCGAGCGACATCGCCCGCACGGCCGAGTCGATCGAGCCGAACCCGGTGATCAGGATCATCTCGATGTCGGGCTTGTGGAGCTTGGCGAGCTGCAGCAGCTCCAGGCCCGTCATCTCCGGCATGCGCATGTCGGCGATCACCAGGTCGAAGGCGCCCTCGCGGATCCGGGCAAGCCCCTCGGCCGCCGACGGGGTCGCCACATACGGCACGGCCTGCTGCTCGAGCAAGTGGCTGATCGTCTCCAGGACGATCTGGTTATCGTCGATCACCAGGATCTTCGCGTCGTTCTGTGCCATACGCCACGCGCGCTCCTGATCGCCGAGACTGCCCGGTAACTGTAAACCGCAGGCGACACCACCGCAAGGCGTTTCAGGGAGCGTCGATAGCGCGGCGCGGCCATGTCGGCGCCTCGGACAGCCTCACTTGTGTTATGCTTGGGCGCCGTTGACGACGCAGCAATGCGCCTGGAGTGTCTTGTGCCCGTTTCAGCAGACCAGAGCCGTGGCGACACGGTCCTCATGCGTGCGCTTGGGGCCGGGCTGGCGATCGGCCTCGTGCTGGTCGTCGCGAAGGTGGTTGCGTTCTGGATCACGGGCTCGGCGGCGATCCTGGCCGACATGTCCGAGTCGCTCGTGCACAACGGGGTGGTGGCGTTCTCGCTGTACTGCTTGGCGATCAGCCGCAAGCCGCCCGACCGCCGCCACCCGTACGGCCACGGCCAGATCGAGAACATCTCGGCCCTGGTCGAGGGGGGCCTCATCGTCGGTACGGGGATTCTGGTCGGCGTGCGCGGCATCCAGAACCTGGTTGATCCCGGCCAACTGACGATGCGGTACTTGGGCATGTGGCTCATTATCGCCGCGGGGGCCGTCAACGTTGCGCTCGGCATCGTGCTCTGGCGGCTTGGGCGGCGCCACCGGACGCTCATCCTTGAGTCGAGCGGGCGCCACATGCTGGCCGATTCCTATACGAGCATCGGCGCCGTGCTCGGCTTCGGCCTGGCGATCCTCACGGGCTGGCAGCCGTTCGACTCGATCGCCGCGCTTGCGATTGCCGCGGCCATCATCGTCTCCGGGGTCACGCTGCTCCGGCGTGCGGTGGCGGGGCTGATGCACGAGGTCGATCCGGCCATCGACATGCAGGTGCAGCACGTGCTCGAAACCGAACGGGACGAGCACGGGTGGGACTACCACGCCGTGCGCCACCGGCGCCTTGGCCGCCGGGTGTACATCGAATTGAACCTGCACTTCCCGCCCGGCGTTACGCTGGAGGAGGCCCACCGCGACGCCTCGCACGTGGAGGAGCGGCTCGGGGACGCGCTGCCGTTCCCCACAACCGTGGTGACGCACCTCGAGCCCATGGACCACGCCCAGTAGGCGCTGGCCGTTTCATGAACACGCGGGCGCGGCGTCGGGCCATCCCTACGCTTGAAGAATCGCCTTTGATTCGCCAATCAGCTTATCGACAGCTTCTACCGCAAGCTTAGCCTCCGCGAGTGGCACGTGAGGCTTGAGGGAAGTTAAGTGCTTGCCGCGTTCCTCGATGCCATCTTGCGGCTTCTTATGCGTCACATACAGAGCAGTGGCCAGCTTCTCTAAGTCAGTGGCACTCTTGGGGCCAAGCTTCTTTGCAGTGAACTCGATATGCCTCTCGTACTTGCTCAACGTTAGGGGAAACCTTTTCCAGAGCTCCTTGCTTTGGCGTGTTGCCAGAAGACTAGGGCCGTAGGGATCCTCTCTCAGGCGCAGTTCGAGCAGGCCATCAGCTCGCATTGAGGTCAGGTAGTCACGCAGATCAAACGAGAACGGGCCGTGCTTGTAGAGCAGGAACCGGAAGCCCAGAGGTACTGACAGCAGCTCTTGGAGGAAAAACACCGCTTTCTGCAGGTGCGTTTCGCCGCACCAACTGCCCTTCTTCTCAAGTCTTTCAGCGAGTCTTGACAGTATTGCCGCCCTGTTCAGCGCTTTCATTCCTGCTCCCCCTCCGCTTGGATTATCTCGTCCCGCTCCTCTGCAAGCCATTCGCTGGCGTCACTGAATTTCTCGCGCGCCACAAAAACGCACTCTGCCGTTACTGGCACAAGTCTACTTAGCACTTCCGAGTGCGAGATTGAAGACACCAGCCTCCCGTCGTTCATTTCAACAGGAAAATCGGGCGCTCCGGCTCCCTCGTGATGCCTTGCGTGCCTAACGTGCTGCTCGCCAAATTCCTTCTTCGCGGACTCAAAGATCTTTGACCCAGCTTCTGGGTTTGTTCCTGTGTCCTTCGGATTCCGCCAATACAAGGGCTTGAAATGCTCTCGCCGGACAATGCATCTGGCGGGATCGTGTCCACTCACACCCTTATCCAGGGAAGCATCGTGTAGCGCCACTAGTATGTCGTTATCTGTGAGCCTCTGGAATTCATGCAGCGCTGTTGGGAAGTGCTTCCCAGGTAGCCATGACTTCAGGAAGTCCTTGAGGTGAATGTCATAGATGAGCCTTGTGTGGTGAAGGTAAACCTGCGTGTACATGAAATATCTCGCCAGGAGAAGGGCCTCTGCTGTATGTATGCCGCCTTCCTCAACGCCCAGAGCAGGCTCAGCCCGGTCGTGTTTTTCCAGGTGGTCCCTCGGCGCCGACGGAAGTATGCAAAGGGTGTCAACAAGACGATGGTGGTCGAAGCTACCGTAGACCACACCTATGTGGTGCGAGTCCCTCAGCAGGTAGTCCATTCTGTCGGCTCCGAAGGCGTCCCCGACTATGATCTCGGCGAGGATTGCCTCCCAGTTGGAAAACGTGACATCGCTCGCCTTCTTGGGCCCAACCGCGAGCTTGGCGATGTCATCAGACCTGAGCGGTGGGGTCATGCCGCGCCAGATCTGCTCCATTTCCTCGCTCAGGATTATCTCCCTTGTCAGCCGCTCGTGGTCCCACCCCTTCGGCAGGAGCTCGCGCTCAGCACCATGGGAAAACGGTAGGTGCCCGATGTCATGGCAGAGTGCTGCCATTCGGAGCACCCGGCGCCAGTATGTCAGCACGTCATGCTGATCCACCTCGGGAATCAGCTCTCGAACCGGATCTGACAGCTTCCGCCTGTCGGTGACAACGTCAAAGATGCGACTGGCCAGTTCCATGACGCCAAGGGAGTGCTCGAAGCGCTTGTGCGTCGCCCCTGGATACACAAGGTAAGTCAGGGAAAGCTGGTGAATGTGTCGAAGGCGCTGGAACAGGCGAGAGTCGACAACCTTGCGCTCGTCGGAGTCCAGGCGGACAAACACATGAACAGGGTCGCGGAACTCGTGGATGTTCTTCGCCATCGTCTGAAGCCCCGCTGATATAGTGCCTGTGGATACGAAAACGAGTCTAGCCGAGGGGCGGTATCGGCAGCCCAATGCGCCGCGACAATACTCCAACGATGTGCCACCGTTCAACACTGCAAGCAGCAGCTTGTGTGTGTAATGCTGGCCTACAGTCGGCATTATCCCTGAACGCAGGCGAATGTCAAGCGAAAATTGTCTCTTGAGCGTTCATCCAGTATCCCATGGCGCTGGGCCGGGCAGAATGACGTTTGCCTCGCCAGGGCGATGGAGTACCGCAGGAGGTAACCGTTTCCCTCAGGACAGGCGTCGGGAAAACCGCACATCGACGGCACGTGGTTTGGGTTGATCACGATCGACGGCGAGGAGTACAATTTCGACATCGTGATCGACTCGTCGGGCGTCGCTCGCGGCGTTCGCTCGCGTTGCGACTAGCAGCATGGGTGAAACTTCAATAGATCAAGGAGCACCTACGATGACTCACGGATCGCTTGCAGGTTGGATCGCTGGAGCTTGTGCGGGTGTGGCCCTGCTCATGAGCTGCGGCACCGCACGGGCCGGCGAGGACGCGGCGGCGCCCGCCGCGCAGATTCGCCCGCCGCATCAATGCGTCTACATCATCTACCTTAATCCCGCCGACCGCGAGTGTCTGCCGGATTACCAGGAACGGATCGATGCACTCATGACCGAGGTCCAGTCGTGGTATCGCGACGAGATGGTACGCAACGGCTTCGAGCCGATGACGTTCCCGCTCGAGCACGACGCCGACGGCCGGCTTGTCATCCACGTCGTCAAAGGCACCCGCGCGTACGCCTGGCGCGAGAAGATCACGACGGAGGAGGTCCGCGAGAATCAGGTCAAGGGCCCCATGCTGGCGAAGGGCATCGACATCGACCAGGATCACATCATCATCTTCGAGAACGCCACCTTCCCCAGCGAGAAGGGGTACAAGAGGAGCTATCGCGCTTGGGCGCCGTACTGCGGCGGGGGCAACCACAAGCAAGGCACTGCCTACGTGCACGATTACCCGGGCATGGACATCGTGAACAGCCCCACGATCGGCATGGGCGGCGGCGTGGCACACGAGTTCGGCCATGCGCTTGGCCTGCCACACAATCGACAGACGAAGGAACAGGAAGCCGAACTCGGCCTCACGTTGATGGGCAACGGCAACCAGCGCTTCTCGGCACACCGTGTTGGGGAGGAGAAAGGGGCCTTCCTGTCGAAAGCGCATGCAACGATCCTCTCATCGCATCCGCTGTTCAAGCGCAACACGAAGGACATCGACGTCGAGGCCGAGTGCCGGTTCTTCGACATCGAGTTTGCCCAGGGCGAGGGCGAGTACATCGTGACCGGTCGCGTCGAAGCGTCGCCCCGGGCGTATGCCGTGGTTGCCTATCACGACGACAAGAACATCGGGATGGACTACGAGGCGACGAGTTGGGTCGCGGATGTCGATGAGAACGGGCGTTTCGAGGCTCACGTGGGACAGCTCAAGCCCGGCCCGTTCGAATTGCGGCTCCGGTGTTACATGGTTCATGGCGACAAGCGGCAGCTCGGATACAGCTTCGAGATCGGGCCGTCGCTCGAGCTCCCGGTCGCCGAGCTCGATCGGCAGACGCTCTACGAGCTCTACGCCAAGCCGGCGATCGAGGCCCGGGATCCCGTCGCGCTGCTTGGCGCTATGGAGAAGCTTACGAACCTCAACGACGTCCACTACCGCCGCGCCAGGGCGTACTACGCCCTGATGACGCGTACGAGGCCCGAGCTGAAGGAGCTTGCCGCCTTTGCCGACTCGGTTCAACAGGTGCCGCTCTCGTCTGTTGCGTGGGAGTCGTGCGTGGTCGGGTGGGGAGAGCCGACGCGCGACAGCATCCCGGTCGAAGATGAGAAGAAGAACAGAAAGGACTGGCCGCTCGAGTCGGGCGTGCAGTTCCATGAGAGCGGCCTCTATGCCCACGCCAACTCGAGCTACGTCTTCAAGCTCGACGGCAACTGGGAGCGGTTCACGAGCGGCTACGGGCTCCAGAACAACAACAGGGGATCGGTTGTGTTCGTCGTCAAGTGCGACGGCTTTGAACGCTTCCGCTCCAAGCTCGTCGAGGACTGGGTCGAGGGGCACGTCGATGTCGACGTGACCGGCGTCCAGGAGCTCGATCTGATCGTCGAGGACGGCGAGAATGGCCGGTGGGGTGACTGCGGCGTCTGGTTCTCGCCCGTGCTCACACGCTTGGACACCAGTCCCCCGGAAGACGAAGTGGAACAGACGCGTCGTGTTGAGAAAGGCGCCCCCCCGCATCAATTCGTCCACATCGTCTACTTCAATCCAGCCGGACGCGAGTGCCCGCCGGGCTACCAGAAGCGCATCGAGCGTGTCGTGACCGAGATCCAGTCGTGGTATCGCGACGAGATGGAGCGCAATGGGTTTGGGCCGATGACGTTCCCGCTCGAACGTGATATCGGCGAGCGTCTCGTTGTCCACGTCGTCAACGGCACGCGGCCCTTTGCCCCTGGCGAGCCGATCCACGCGAAGGAGATCTTCGAGAGCTGGATCAAGCCGCAGTTGCTTGAGAAGGGCATCGACGTCGAGCAGGAACACATTATTATCTTCCAGAACACGTGTCTCGAAGCGGTCAGCGACGATGTCTGGTGCATTCACAGTTGGGCGCCCTACTGGGGCGGCGGGTGCCGAACGGACGGCGTCGCCTGGGTCATCGACTTCACGTTGCTCGACCCCCTCAACCTGGCCAGGAAGAGCCCGGCGGTCTACTCCGGTGGCCGTCGTTACTGGCCGCTGAGTCGTTTCATCATCTCGCACATGGGCGGCGTCGCCCACGAGTTCGGCCACGCGCTCGGCCTGCCGCACAACGCGGAGACCGACGAGCAGCACGCCGCGTTGGGCTGGGCGCTCATGGGCAGCGGCAACTACCACCTCTTCGCCGAGCGCGCGGGCGACCCCAAGGGGGCTTTCCTGTCCAAAGCGCACGCGACGATCCTGTCGTCGCACCCGCTGTTCACGCACAGCACGAAGGACATCGACGTCAAGGCCGATTGCCAGTTCCACGACCTCGAGTTCGCCCAGGGCAAGGGCGAGTACATCATCACCGGCCGAGTCGAGTCGTCGCCGCGCGCGTACGCGGTCGTCGCCTATCACGACGGCATGGACAAGCAGATGGACTACGACGCAACGAGTTGGGTGGGCGAGGTCGACGAACGCGGCCGCTTCAAGGTTCGCGTGGGCGCCCTCACGCCCGGCGAGTATGTGCTGCGGCTCCGCTGCTACTTCGTCAACAACGATCGGCGCGAGTTGGTCTACAGGTTCACGCTCGACGAGTCGCTGAAGGTCCCCGTCGACGAGCTGAAGCGGCAGACGTTGTACGAGGTCTACGCCAAGTCGGCTATCGAGGCAGAAGACCCCGACGCGCTGCTCGACGCCATCGAGAAGCTCGCCGGCATCGACGACATCTACACCCGCCGGGCCAAGGCCTACCACCGGCTCATGACGCGCCCCGAGACCGAGCCGCACGATCTCAGCGCCGTCGGCGACAAGGTCCGCGACCTGCCGCTCTCGTCGGTCAACTGGGAGTCGGCCAGCGTTGGCTGGCAGGAGCCGACGCGCGACTGCGCTCCCAACGAGGAGAAGCCGCGACGGCCGCTCGAGTCCAGCGAGCGGTTCCACGAGACCGGCCTGTGGGCCCACGCCGACTCGAGCTACGTCTACAACCTCGACGGCAAGTGGAAGCGGTTCACGAGCGGCTATGGGCTTCAGAATCTCGTCGAGGGCTCGGTCGTCTTCGTCGTCAAGTGCGACGGCGAGGAGCGGTTCCGCTCCCCGGTGATCAAGGATTGGGCCGAGGGCCGTGTCGAGGTCGACCTAACGGGTGTCGATCGGCTCGAGCTGATCGTCGAGGACGGCGGCGACGGCGACTGGGGCGATCTCGGCCTCTGGTTCTCGCCGAGACTGACGCGTTAGACCGGCCGGGCGGCATCACAGTCGAGGGGCACGGCATGAAGCCGCACATTGACGGGACATCGTTTCGGTCGATCACGATCGGCGGCGAGGAATACAGCTACGACGTGGTGATCGACGCCTCAGGCGCCGTGCACAAACGCCAGAAGGCGTTGTCGAAAAAGGTGACAGGCACATCGCACATCGTGTCGAAGGACGAAGCCAAGCACCTCCTCAACCAGGGCGCCGAACGGCTCGTCATCGGCACCGGCCAGTCGGGCGTCGTGCGCCTGAGTGACGAGGCGGTCGCGCATCTCAAAGAGAAGGGCTGCACCGTCTCCGTTACACTCACCCCCGAAGCGATCGAGCTCTACAACGCGGCCGACGAACCCGTTGCCGCCATGTTCCATCTGACCTGCTGACGGTGTGCTGGCCTCCATTGCACCAGGCGCACGTACCGACCACGGGACGCCGCAAGCCCCGGCAGCATTCCTGCCGGGGCTTTTCTTGTGCCCGCACACCCCGCAACGGGCAAGAAGGACGAAGAGAAACCACGGAGGGCACGGAGAGCACGGAGAGTTCCCCAACTCCGTGTGCTCCGTGACCTCCGTGGTGAATGCCTTCCGCCCTACCGCGGCGGGATCAGCTTCGTCGTGAAGATCGAGATCAACCCGCCCAGGCCGACGTATCCGAGGATCACCTCGATCGTGACAAGCACTTCGCCCAAGTGCCCCACGGGTGTCACGTCACCAAAGCCGAGTGTCGTAAACGTCACGACCGAGAAGTACATGTACGTCATCAGGTTGGGCTCATAGCCTGCCTTGAGTCGCACGACTTCTCCGCCCAGCCAACCCCACTCGTGGCAGCCGTGATAGATGAGCCCGAAAAGCCCCGCGAGAAGAACGCACCAAGCCACCCATAGCAGGAAGCTGCGCCCGCAGTTGCACGAGACCTTCCACAGCCAGTAGAACACCGGGCAGCGCTCTCTGACTCGGTGGATGGAGTTCGACTGGCGGACCCACTTGTCGAAGAGAGGATCGCTGTAGCGGATGCCGCGAACGTCAAAGCCGTGAAAGCTACGGGGGTCTGGCTTCCTTCCTTTCGCGCTCCTCCACTCGGCATTCCAGAAACTCGTTTCCTTGAGCAAGACGTCGCTCAGGTTCGCCCCCCAAATGTGTGCACTCTCCATTACCGATTCTTTCAGATTGGCTTTGGAGAGATTCGCATGGCGCAGATGAACACCGACGAGCGCCGCACCTTCGAGCTGTGCACTCCCCAGGTCAGAGTGCTCGAAATGCGCCTGCGTCAGATCAGCACGGCGGAGGTCAACCCTGTCGAGCTTGGCATACTCGAAGTGCACCCCTTGGAGCACCACTTGAGGCGAATCTTGCGCTGGAGCGCAGATGCCTCGACCGGATAGGTCAATGCCTCTTAGGTCAGGCCCTCGCCATTGTTTCTGACCAAGTGTACCTACGTACTTCAGCCACTTGGGGCGCGAGTGCTTAGGCGTGCTCGCGTTTAGCCACTCAACCACCTCATCCACCTTCTCGTCAGACCACCGGTTGCGGAGGGACTCAACCTCCTTCTTGGAGTAACGTTCTCCTAGCTCAATGTCGTAGACGGGCACCTGCCCTTGAACGTCTTCGGCCAGATCTCTGCTCGGCTCATCGGACGCCGGGCTGCCATCCTCCTCCGACATGCGGCTCTCCTTCCCTTGAATCCTTCTGTGTGTTTCGGCGAGTCCACGGACTGCTACCGGGGTGGTATCAGTTTCGTCGTGAAGATTGAGATCAGTCCACCAAGCCCGATGTAACCGAGAATCACCTCAAGGGTGACGAGGAATTCGCCCAGCAAGCCTGTTGGAGTCACGTCGCCAAACCCAAGCGTGGTGAACGTCACTATGGAGAAGTATAGGTACGTCGTCGGGTAGACGATCCGGCCGGGTTCGTTCGTCTGGCTGAGATCCACGGCGCCCTCGAGCTCGACGACGGGCATGCCCCAGAAGTCTGCGCACAGCCAGAACAAAAGGCCGAACAGAACCGCTACCGCCGCGCACGTGATCGCCCAGCGCCGGAAGCTCCGCCCGCAGTCGCACGTCCCCTTCCACAAGAGCCACAGCGGCGGCGGCCAGTTCGCCAGCAAACGAAAGAGTCGCGGCGCTCTGCAGGCCATCCACCTCCACGGATTCCACCAGATCTCGCGCTTGGCGTGGATGAAGTTGGCCTGCCTGACCCATTGATCGAACAGCGGGTCGCTATAGCGGATACCGCGCACGTCGAAGCCGCGGAACAGCCTTGCCTCCGGGTCGCGCCGCCGCTCGTCGCGCCACACGACGTCACGGAAGACCGTATCGTCCAGGTAGACGTTCGTGAAGGCCGTCCTGAGAATCCACGCCCCCGTCAGGTCGGCGTGCTCCAAGCGGGCCTCCGAGAAATCGGCGTGCTCTAGGCGTGCCCAGCGGACGTCGGCATGCTGCAGGTGCGCTCCGTGCAGGTTGGCGTGTTCCAGGCGTGCCCCGAAGAGCCAGGCGTGCTCAAGCTGTGCCCGGACAAGACTGGCGTGCTGGAGAGATGCGCCGAACAGGTTGGCGCGGTCCGAGTGCGTCTCGTTGAGGTTAGCGTGATCGAGGCGCGCCTCCCTAAGGTTGACATCCTGAAGGCTCGTCAAGAACAGGTTGGCATGTTCCAGATGTGCTTTGGTGAGGTTGGCGTGTTCCAGGTGCGCTTCGATGAGGTTGACGTGTTCCAGGTGCGCTCCCTCGAGGTACGCGTGCTCAAGACGCGCCCAGCGCAGATCAGCAGGGGGAGATTGCGGGGTTCGAGGGGTCGCCAGGTATTCCCCGAGTGGAATTCGTCGCAGGTCGAACACCACATGCGTCGTCGCGTTAAGTGTCCTTGGGTCCAGATCGAACTCCGTTGTCGTCGGCACGCATTCCGGGATGGAATCCCCGGGCGCTCCGCAGGAGATCCACTGCGCCACCTCCTCCACCCTTTCGTGCTCCCAGTACTGCAAGAGCCTCTCTCTTTCCTCAAGCGTGTACGTCTCGCCCTCCTCGAGCTTCCTGAAGGGGATTTCTCGCAGGCGGCCTTCGGGCGTCATCCAGGCGGGTTGTTCTTCGTGGGGCGGCGGCTCGTCGGGCGGTTCGTCGGCCATGGGAGGGTTCCTCGTTCGGGCTTCGAGTCACGTACGCGGATGCACGTCGTTGCGCGTCGATTGTAGGGCGAAGGCACAATACCGGGCAAGCGCAAGAGAGCTCCGGGAGGAGCGATTGGCAGTAGCCTCGGGCGTCAGCCCGTGGTCGATGATCGTCCACCGCGATCCCGAGCCCCGAAGGGGCGATTGAGGAACACCCCTGCGGGGGAAGGTCTCAGTCGCCCCCAAGGGGGCTCTATCGTGTTGGGTTCCGCCGCGTACCACGGGCTTGCCCTCCTTCGCCAAGGCTTCGGAGGGTCTGCGCCCGAGGTTACTCCCAGACGCCGCTGGCGCGGCTAGGGCCAAGTGCAGTGCTCCCTGTCCTCCCCGTGTCCCCGTGGTGTGGATTCCCTCTCTGCGGGCTCTGCGGCTCTGCGAGAGCCTCTTCAGTCTTCGAGATGGGTGCGGAGGCGGGCGATGAGGGGGGCGGGGTCGGCGTGGGGGAGGCCGAGCTGGGTTTCGATCTCGTCGAGGCGGCGGCGTTGGCCGTCGGACCACAGGCTGCGCAGGAACTCGCCGGCCTCGCGTGTGGCGAACCACTTCTCGCCGTATTCCTTGGCGAGGTACTGGGCCAAGGAGGCTTCGAAGAACCACGCGCGCAGGTAGCGGGCGCAGTAGTAGCCGGGATCGACGTCGACGAGGTAGTCGGCGGGATCGTAGGCGACGCGGGTGGCGCGCGACAGCTTTTCCGCGTAGGCGGCGGCGAGGTCTGTCTCGCTCGGTTTCGCGATCGTGTCGTGCAGGACGAGCTCGTAGTCGATCTTGGCGCAGTAGCGGCGCAGCATGAAGAGCAGGCTGCGGGCGGCGTGACGGAGGTATGCGCTCAAGAGCTCGTGGGGCAGGCACTCGTCGAGGAACGCGCGCTCGATCAGAAGGTGCTCGAGCAAGAAGGCGTACGCTTCGGTGACGCTGTGGTCGCCGAGGCGGCGGAACTCGAAGTCGAGGCCGGCGTCGACGTAGCCGTAGTGGAGGGCGTGGCCGAGCTCGTGGAAGAACGCGTGCCAGTCGTCCTGGCCGCCGGCGGGCGTAATGACGAGCATGATGCGGCCGGGCACCTCGATCGCGGCCGTGAACGCGCGCGGCGACTTTTTCGGGCGCGGCGCGATGTCGAGCTGGACGTGGCCGCCGGCGTAGATGTCGAGGCCGAGGCCGCGCACGGCGCGTTCGGCCGTGTGGACGATCCGGTCGGCGGGGAACATGGCGTCGAGCTCGGGCGCGCGCCACAGGTAGCCGACGTCGCACTTGGCCGTCTCGTCGAGGCGTTGGCCGAGGCGCTCGCCGACGGCGGCGCTCATCTCGCGTTCGTGGAGCGACTCGGTCTCGCGCAGGAACGTCCGCGTCGCCTCGTGCACGGCGCCGAGGTCGAGCCGGTCGATCTCCTCGACGGCGCTCGTGTAGCTCTCGAAGCCGAGGTCGCGGGTGGTTTCGTGGTGGCCGTCGATGATGGCGCGCGCGAGCGGCGTGAGCTGCTTGACGACGGCGCGTTGGGCGTCGGCCATCGTGCGGCGCCGGTCGCGGTCGGCCTCGTTGGCGAGCGTGAGGGCCGACTGCCGGTACGGCTCGGTGCCCCAGGGGTAGGCGACTTCGGCGGCCGCCTCGAGCGCGTTCTGCTCGTCGACGAGCTCTTTCGTGCGGGCGCCGGCGAGCAGCCGGCTCACGAACGCGCTCAGGTATTCGGCCCGCCGGCGCTCGTCGCCCTTGGCGCGTTTGGCCTGGTTGCGCAGGGCGTTGAAGAGCGGCTCGCTCGCCAGGTCGGCGTAGCGGGCGTAGACGGCGGTGACGTGCGAGGTTTCTGACAGGCCGGCGTGGCTCGTGTAATTCTCGGTGGCGAGTTCGGTCAGGAACTGCTCGGCGCGGCGGCGGATGGTAACGAGATCGCCGGGCGTTCGCGTTCTGCGCAGCATGCGGTACGGTCCTTCGTCGGCAGCCGGTGAGTGCCGTCAGTCGCCGGGCTCCGTGAAGTTGCGTGTTGGCCCTGCAGCCCGCGGGCAAGGCGTCATTCGCGTTTTTCTTGGCGAGCCGCGAAGCGGCGATTGGCAGCAGCCACGGGCGCAAGCCCGTGGAAGGACGCGCCAAAAGGAATCCCCGGAGCCCCGTCAGGGGCGATTGAGTGTGTGAGCCGGTTGGCGCTCAGTCGCCCCTGACGGGGTTCCGGGATGCTTCGCCTACTGCCAAGACGGTCTTCGCCTGTTGGTCGGCCTCCTGCTTGATCGAGCCGGTGTCCTAGTCGAAGTCTTCGAGAAGCTCATCGGTGTCGCCGCGTTCGATCTCTTTGATGCGCGCCTGGATGTTTTCGTCCTGCCCGGTGATCTCGATGTAGCGCGTGTAGTAGGTGACGGCGTCATCGGGCTGGTGCAGGTCCTCGTCGTACATCTCGGCGAGCTGGTAGGCGGCGAACGCGTATTGGGGCGCGAGCGTCAGGGTGCGCTTGAAGTAGCGTTCGGCCTCGACGTACCGGCCGAGCTGGCGATTGGCGGTGCCGAGGTTGACGTTGGCGTAGACGTGGTCTTCGTTCGCTTCGAGCGCCTGCTCGTAGTAGGGGACCGCCTCGGCCGGGTCGCCGTTGTTGAGGCGCAGGTTGCCGAGCAGGTTGTAGACGTCGGGATCGTCGGGGTTGAGGCGTGCGGCCTCGCGCAGGTGTTTCTCGGCCGTCTCGGTGTAGCGCTGGGCGGTGCGCGTCTTGCCCTCGTCGCGGCTGGCGGTCGCCTTCTCGTCGTAGGCGTAGCCGAGGAAGTAGTGCCAGAACGGATCCTCGGGCTCGAGCTTCCGGCCGCGCATGAGCCAGGTGATCATGTCGTCCCAGCGCTCGCGGCGCAGCTCGACGCGCGCGAGCTCGGTCAGCGACGGCGTGTGGTCGCGGTCGACGGCGAGCGCCCTCTCGAAGTAGCTGGCGGCCGTGTCCTGGTCGCCGCGCACGTAGGCGTAGATCCGGCCGAGGTTGTGGTAGGCCCCGATGATATCGGGGTCAACCTTGAGCGCTTCGAGGTAGAGCTGCTCGGCGCGGTCGTAGTCCTCGTTGTCGAAGCACAGGTTGGCCAGCTCGTACAGGGCGTGCGGCAGGTTCGGCTGGAGGTCGATGGCCGTCTCGTACGCCTCTTTGGCGTCGTCGGTCCGGCCGAGCTCGACGTAGGCCCGGGCCAGGCCGATGTAGCCGTCCGGGTCGCCTTCTTCGTACTGGATGTATTTGGCGAAGTCGACGGCCGCTTTGTGCGCGTCGTTCAGCGCGAAGTAGTAGAGCGAAGCGCGGCGGTAGTAGGCGAGCGCATAGTCGGGCTCGATCTCGAGTGCCTTGCCGTAGAACTCGAGCGCGTTGTCGGGTTCGTCGAGCCGGCCGTAGCAGTTGGCGATGTTGGAGTAGGCGTAGGCCGCCTCGGGATTGAGCTCGATGACCTGCTGGAACTTCTCGATCGCCTCGTCGTATCGCTCCTGTCCGGAGAGGCCATGGCCCCAGAGGTTGTAGCCGCGCGGCTCGCTCGGGTCGAGCTCGACGGCCTGGCGCGCGACCTCGATGGCGCGGCGGTAGTCGTACTGGGCGAGGTAGACCTCGGCGAGCGCGAGGTAGGCGAAGGTGTAGTTCTCGTTGCACTCGGTGGCGCGCTTGTGCGACCGGGCGCTCTCGTCGAAGCGGCCGAGCTGGTAGTAGCAGACGCCGAGGTTGAAGTGCGCCAGGAAGTAGGACTCGTCGACGTCGAGCGCCTTCTTGAGCAGGTCGATGGCGGTCGCGTAGTTCTCCTGGTCCATGTAGACCACGGCGAGGTCGTTGTAGGCCTCCTTGTACTCGGGGTCCGCCTCGATCGCTTGGCGCAGCAGCGCGATCTCCTCCTGGGCGTCGTCCGTCTTGAGCGCCTTGCCGTAGAGTTCGAGCGCGCTGAGGCTCGTCGTCGGGTTCTCGGCGACCGTCTTGCGCTCACGCCGCGTGGTTTCGATTCCGAGCGACTCGATGAGCTTGAGGGCGAGTTGGTCCTGCAGGTCGAAGATGTTGTCCATTTTGCCCTTGATGTCGACGGCCTCGAGCACCTCGCCGGTGCTCACGTCGACGAAGCGCGCGGTGATCCGGATCGCGTTGCCGTAGTGTTGGAAGCCGCCGACCAGGAGCACGTCGACCTTGAGGAAGCGGGCGAGCTGCTCGGATTTCTCGGCATCGAAGAAGTCGCTCGTCGAGAAGTCGAGCTCCTCCGTCGCCTTGATGATCTGCTTGCGCTCGACGAGGTGGAGGTCGCGGACCTGGCGCAGCTTGGTGATGAGCGTCTCGGCCATCCCGGCGCAGAGCCAGTCGTCCTCGCTCGCTTCCGTGTTGGTGTTCTCGAAGTCGAGGATCGCCACGGTCTTCGCCGTGATGGTCTCGGCGGCGGGCGCGACGGGAACGGCGACGGCGGCGAGGATGCATACGGCAAGCGGGACGAGGAGTCGACGCATCGGTGTTCTCCTTTTTTCCAGCGTCGGACGGGGTGTCCCCATTTAGTCGTTCGCCGGTCGGGCCGTCAAGCGATTTCGCTGCACTGGACCAGCCGGCGCGCGGCGCGGTCCGAACCGGATGCCATTTTGCTTGCTGCGCATGCGGCTGCGCCGTATGCTGGGGTCGAGCGGGGGTGATCGCATGTTGTCGGACGAGGACAGGCGGTTCTTGCTCCGGCTCGCCAGGGACTCGATGGCGGCGTTTACTGCGGGCGAGGTTTTGCAGGATCCGCTCGACGTGCCCGAGAGCGCCCGGACCGCGCAGGGCGCCTTCGTCTCGCTGCACAAGGCGGGGCGGCTTCGCGGGTGCATCGGGTACGTCGAGGGGATCAAGCCGCTGTGGCAGGCGGTGGGCGATCTCGCGGTCGAGGCGTCGGCCCATGACCCGAGGTTCGCGCCGGTCAGGCCACGCGAGGTCGAGGAGGTCGACATCGAGCTCTCGGTGCTCGGCCCGCTCGAGCGAGCCAAGGGGGCCGGCGACGTCGAGATCGGCGCGCACGGCTTGCTGATCCGGTCGCGTGGCCGCTCGGGGCTGCTGCTGCCGCAGGTGGCGACCGAGCATGCCTGGGACGTGCCGAAGTTCCTGGAGCAGACCTGCTGGAAGGCAGGCCTGCCGCTCGACGAGTGGCAGAGCCCGAGCGTGGAGCTGTACCGCTTCGGGGCCGAGGTTTTCGGCGAGAAGAGCATGAGCCTCTGGCCGCCCGAGTAGGCGGGCGCGATGCAGCCGCAGCCGTCCCGTCGAGGGGGTGGTGTAATTTTAGACGATGGATTCACGGGACGCATGGACGAGTACAGACCGAAGGAGATCGAGCCGAAGTGGCAGCGCGCGTGGCGCGAGCAGCGGCTGTTCAACACCGACACGAGCGCCGATGACGCCGGCGGGGCCGGCGACAAGTACTACGTCCTCGTGATGTTCCCGTACCCGTCGGGCGCGCTCCACGTCGGGCATGCCAAGAACTACATCATCGGCGACGTGGTGGCGCGCTACAAGATGATGCACGGCCACTACGTGCTCAACCCGATCGGGTGGGACGCCTTCGGCCTGCCGGCCGAGCAGGCGGCGCTCCAAAAAGGGGTGCATCCGCGCGAGGGGACACTGGCCAGCATCGAGGCGAGCAAGCGACAGCTCATGACCTGGGGCACCGAGTACGACTGGGAGCGCGAGGTCGCCTCATGCGATCCCGACTACTACAAGTGGACCCAGTGGCTTTTTTTGGAGTTCTACAAGCGCGGGCTGGCCTACCGCAAGGAGGCGCCCGTCAACTGGTGCCCCGAGTGCCGGAGCGTGCTCGCCAACGAGCAGGTGATCGACGGCCGCTGTTGGCGCCACTCGCAGGCCGTGGTCGAGACCAAGCAGCTCGAGCAGTGGTTTTTCGCCATCACCAAGTACGCCGACCGCCTGCTCGAGGACCTCGACAAGCTCACCGGCTGGCCCGAGCGCGTCCGGACGATGCAGGCGAACTGGATCGGCCGCTCGCCGGGCATCGAGATGGACTTCGTCGAGACGCGCACACAGAGCGTGATCACCTGCTGGACGACGCGTGTCGACACCCTCTTCGGCGCCACCTACATGGTGATGGCGCCCGAGCACCCGCTCGTGCCGCAGTTGATCAAGGACACGCCGAAGGAAGCCGAGACACTCGCCTTCATCGAGCAGATGCGCAAGGCGGACCTGAGCTCGCGCACCGACGAGACCGCCGAGAAGATCGGGTTCGACACGGGGCTCAAGGCAATCAACCCGATCAACGGTGAGGCCATCCCCATCCTGCTGGGCAACTACGTGCTGATGGGCTACGGCACGGGCGCCATCATGGCCGTGCCCGCGCACGACCAGCGCGACTTCCAATTCGCCAAGAAATACGGCTTGCCGATCCGCGTCGTCATCCAGCCGCCAAACGGAGACGCGCTCGACGGAGAAACGATGCCGGAGGCGGCCGCTTCGTTGACCGAATCGGCCGATTCGGTCAACGAAGCGTACGTCGACGACGGCGTGATGGCGAACTCGGGCAAGTTCGACGGCCTGCCCAACCGCGAGGCGTGGGACAAGATGGCCGACTGGCTGACCGAGCGCGGCACGGGCCGGCGCCAGGTGCAGTACCGGCTGCGCGACTGGCTCATCAGCCGGCAGCGCTACTGGGGCGCGCCGATTCCGATCGTCTACTGCGACGCGTGCGGCATCGTGCCGGTGCCCGAGGCCGACCTGCCGGTCCTGCTGCCCGAGAAGGTCACGTTCGGCACGGGCAACCCGCTCGTCAACGTGCCCGAATTTGTGAACACGACGTGCCCGGCCTGCGGCAAGCCCGCGCGGCGCGAGACCGACACGATGGACACGTTCGTCGACTCGAGCTGGTACTACCTGCGCTATATCAGCGCGCACGACGACACACAGGCGTGGGATAAGGAGGCCGTGAACCGCTGGCTGCCGGTGGACCAGTACATCGGCGGGATCGAGCACGCCGTGCTCCACCTGCTGTATTCGCGCTTCTTCACGAAGGCCCTGCACGACATGGGGCACGTCGGCTTCGACGAGCCGTTCGCGCGGCTGTTCACGCAGGGGATGGTGTGCAAGCAGGCGTACCACTCGACGCGCGGCTTCATCCCGGCCGAGGAGGTCGAGGCGCGCGACGGTCAGCTTGTGGACACCACGACCGGCCTATTCGTCGAGACGACGCTCGAGAAGATGAGCAAGTCGAAGTTCAACGTCGTGCCGCCCGACGAGCTGATCGCCCGGTACGGCGCCGACACGTTGCGGCTCTATACGCTGTTTCTCGGGCCGCCCGAGAAGGACAGCGAGTGGAGCGATGGCGGCGTCGAGGGCGGGTTCCGGTTCTTGAAGCGGCTCTGGACGGTGGTTGTGCGCAACATGGACCTGCTCAAGGCGTTCAACGCGGCGCCGGCGGTCGCGACCGACGGCCTCGAGGGCGCCGCACGCGACCTACACCGCGCCGCGCATGAGACGATCCGCAAATTCACGGGCGACATGGAGGGCGACTTCCACTTCAACACGGCGATCGCCGCCTCGATGGAGCTCGTCAACGAGATCTACAGGCACGAGGCGGCCCTTCGAGAGGCGGGCGAGACGGGCGAGCGTGTGCTCGCCGAGGCGCTGCGGACGGTCGTCGTGCTGCTCTCGCCCATCGTGCCGCACGTGTGCGAGGAGCTCTGGTCGCGCATGGGCAACACCAAGAGCCTCCTGCGCAGCGCGTGGCCCGAGGCCGACCCGGCGGCGCTCGTGCGCGACGAGGTCGAGCTCATCGTGCAGGTCAACGGCAAGCTGCGCGCTCGAGTGACCGTGCCGGCCGATGCCGCCGACGAGAAAGTGAAAGAAGCCGCGTTCGCCGACGAGAACGTCCAGCGCCACACCGAGGGCAAGCGAGTCGTCAAGACGGTCGTCGTGCCGGGCCGGCTCGTGAACATCGTTGCGAAGTAGCACGGCGAGGGAGTGATGTTCCGGCTCACGAGGGGGGAGCAGATCACAATCGGCGTGCTCGTGCTGGGCGTGGCGGCCGTGGTTGTCGGCGTCACGCTCGGGCGCTCGCCGTGCGAGCCGGGCGTCGCCGTCGATCTCGATGCGTTGAACGCGCAGCCGCCCGGCAACGTCCAACGTGGTGAGGCGCCCGAGCGCCACGGCGCGACGATCGTCGTGCACGTCGCCGGAGAGGTCGAGCGTCAGGGGACGTACGAGCTGCCGCAGGGCGCCCGGGTCGCTGACGCCGTCGAGAAGGCCGGCCCGACGAGCGACGCCGACGTGAACGCGCTCAACCTGGCGGCGCGGCTGGTGGACGGCCAGAAGATCGTGGTTCCCGGCTGCGGCGAGGTGCTCGTGCCGACCGATCCCGGCCCGGGCAACGGCGGGCTCGTGGAGCTCAACACCGCCTCGCAGGCGGAGCTCGAGACGCTGCCCGGCATCGGGCCGGTGCGCGCCAAGGCGATCATCGACTACCGCGGCGCGCACCCGTTCCGCCGCGTCGATGACGTGATGGAGGTGCCCGGGATCGGGCCGGGCACCTTCGAGCGAATCAAGGAGAAGGTCATCGTCCGCTGAGTGGTCGAGATGCGTGCGCGACGTTTCTTTGTGTGGCCAGCGATCTGCGCGGCGGCCGGCGCGGTGCTCGTCGTCCCGGTGGCGGGCTTCTGCTTGTCGGGCGTGGCCGGTCTCAAGCCGGTGCTCCAGGCGATCGAGGACGAGTACTACCTCGACACCGAGCACCCGGCTGTCGACATTCGCGAGCAGTTCATCGTGTATGCCAAGGACGGCACGCGGGCAAAGGAAGTGCTGGCGGTCGCCCTCAAGAACCGGGCCAAGGCGCAGCGGTTCTTCGGCACGTCGGTCATCTGGGATCTGCCGGCGCTCATCCTCGTCTATCCCGACAAGGCGGCCTACTGCAGGTCAACGGGGTTCGTCGGGACGGGCGGGATGCAGATCCAGACTCGCTACAAGGGGAAGCGGGTCAAGCTCATCCTGACGTACGAAGGCGAGGGGGTGCTCGAGCACACGCTCCCGCACGAGCTGATGCACCTGCTCATTACCGACATGTCGAATCGGGACTACTTCGCCGGCGCGCAGGACAGCATCGTTGGCACGACGGTCTGGATCCAGGAGGGGCTGGCGGAGTTCCTGACGGCGGATGCCGATCGGCGCGCCGATTTCGAGCGGCTCGTGCGTTGGAAGCTGCACACCGGCGAACTGATCCCGCTACGCCGGCTCCTGGCGCGCATGAGCTACGAGCGCGAGATCATGCTGCACTACGCGCAGTCGTACAGCTTCGTGGCGTTCGTCGCCGCCACCATGCAGGAACGAGGACGACAGCGGCTGCGCAACTACATCACGTCATATAACGACAACCGGCTTGCCGGGGACCCGGTCAAGAACTTCACACTCGCGTTCCAGGGCGCGGCGCCCTCGATCGAGGCGCTCGAGAAGCGCTGGCACGCGTGGATCGCCACGCACTACGAGCGTCACTTCTGCCCTGTGGTGGTCAGAACCTTGTCGGCCGACGGCGCGCAGGACGCCTCGACGGCCGGCAGGATCCTGGTGAAGTTCAGCAAGCCGATCGACCCGAAGACGTTGAGCGCAGAGACGATCACGCTGTGCTCGGGTCGCTCGAAGGAGCTTGGCAGCGAGGAAGACAACCTGCTCGGGCAGGCGTCGTTCACGCAGGACTCGACGAGCACGGCGCTGCGCATCGACGTGCCGGGCGGGCTGGAGGCCAAGCACGTCTATACGCTGGTGTTCTCCAACCGCGTGCGGGACCGCCGGGAGCGCGGGCTTGTCGCCGACCGGTTCGCCGAGATGGAGCGCGCGGACTGGTGGAAGAGCAACGACGTCGAGCCGGTGCCGGGTCAGGTCCGGGAGCGGAAGACAGCGAAGGATGAGACACCCTTGAAGGCGGTCACCGCCATCACGTTCACAACGGGGGCCGGAGGCACGGACGATGCAGGCGCTTCTCGATAGGCTACTCGCGGCCGTCGTGCTCGTCATCGCCACGGGAAGCGGCGCGGCATGCAGCGGTGTGTGCGCTACCACGCACGACGTCGAGACGGCCGGCCCGTCCGAGGAGGCCGAGGTCGTCGCGTCGGATGGCGGCGGTTCGTCGCAGCCCGACGGTTCGTCGGACGCCGACGGTTCGTCGCAGCCCGACGGTTCGTCGGACGCCGACGGTTCGTCGGACGCCGACGGCTCGTCGGACGCCGACGGCTCGTCGGACGCCGACGGTTTGTCGGACGCCGACCAAGCGGCTGAGACACCGGACCAGGCCGCCGAGCCGACGTGCATGCTCGACGTGTTCCGCCGGCTCGACGTGGGCGACTGGGTCCGCACGCGCTGGAGCAACAAGGAAGAGCATACGCTGCTCGTGGCGGCGCGGACCGACGAGCAGATTACAATCGAGGAGGTCGTCGAGGACCGGGGGTTCCGCAAGGCATGGACGCAGCTCGACGTCTCGCTGGCCGACGGGGCGCTGCTCGCGTTGCGCGAGCGGCTCGCCGACGGCACGATCGAGGAGCAGGAGCCGTCGGCCGAGTCGCAGCGCGGCACGAGCGATCTGCTGCTCGAGCGGTTTCGGCCGGACGGCCGCGACGAGCTCGAGATCCGCGCGATCGCCGTCTACGCCGACGGCGAGAAGCAGGACGAGAAGAAAGGGCTGTTCCTGTGTCGGCGCTACCGGATCACGGTCGAGGAGAACCGGTACGCGCACCTGTGGTTCTCGCGCGTCAAGCTGCCCGACTACCCGGTCAAGATCCACTACTACGAAGAGCACCTGACGATTCAACTTGAGGCGTTCGGCACGGGCCGCGAGTCCGAGTTCTCGACGACGCCCGACGGCGCCGGGCAACACCACACCGAGTCGCAGTAGTCGTATGTCCGGAATCAACGCCATCAATCTGACGAAGACCTACGTCAAGGACGACGAGCGGATCGACGTCCTGGGCGGCATCGACCTCGAGATCCCGAGCGGCTCATTCGTGATGGTGCTCGGCGAGTCGGGCTCGGGCAAGACGACGCTGCTCAACATGCTCGGCGCGCTCGACCGGGCCAATGCCGGCTCGATCGACGTCGAAGGCATCGGTGACATCTGCCGCATCAGCGACCGGGCGTTGTCGGACTACCGCAACGGCGTCGTCGGCCACATCTTCCAGACGTTCAACCTGAAGGGGATCTACACGGCGTTCGAGAACGTGCGCATCCCGCTGATCTTCACGGAGGTCTCATCCAAGGAGGCGCGCCGCCGCATCACGGCCGCGCTCGAGGCCGTGGGTCTTGGCGACCGGATGTTCTTCCGGCCGATCCAGCTCTCGGAGGGGCAGTGCCAGCGCGTGGCGATTGCGCGGGCGATCGTGAACGAGCCGAAGATCGTGCTCGCCGACGAGCCGACGGGCAACCTCGACCCGAAAACCGCCCGCCGCATCATGGACCTGCTCGTGCGCCTCAACAAGGAGCGCGGGATCACGCTCGTGATGGTGACCCACGACATGACGCTGCTCGACTACGCCGATCGCGTCTACACGCTCGAGGCCGGCCGTGTGCGCGAGAACACGGCTGAGGAAGTCACGGCCATTCGCCAGAGCGTTGCCGTGCTGCGCGGCGCGGGAGGGACCTAGCGATGCGTCTCGCGCTGCAGAAGAACCTGGCGATCATGGCGCTGCGCGATCTGCTGAGCAGGAAGGTCCGGCTCGTGCTGAACCTGCTCGGGATCGTGATCGGCGTCAGCGCGCTCCTGTTCCTGCTCTCGCTCACCGAGGGGATGCGCAAGACGATCCTGCGCGAGCTCGTCGGCTCGATCCCGATCACCGAACTGACGGCGAGGCCCGCGGAAAAAGAAGAGCCCCTCGCACCGGGCACGAAATGGCTTGCGGGGAGAATGGGTGTGGGCCGCGCCGAGGATATCATCATCAAGACGCAGTTGCGCGGCGACTTCACCGACGAGACGCTCGCCAAGGTGAGGCGCATCCCCGGGGTGGCACGCGTCTACGGGGTCAAGACGCTCAAGCGCGTTCCGACGGAAGTCCAGGGGTGGTTCTTCGGCCACCGGGACGTGGATTTCCGGACCGACGCACTGGTCCTCGGCTATGCGCCGGAGCTGCTGGCGGGCGACGTCGAGGACCTCTCGGACTATGTGTATCGCCCAGAGGCGGCGCTCGATACGTATCCGTTCCACACGAAGTTCAACGATGATGTGGACTGGCAGTTGCTGCAGGCGCGGATGATGATCGCCGAGGCGGACGGCCGCTACGTGCCGGCGGTGCTCTCTCGACGGCTGGTGCGGGCCTACAACCTCTCGTTTGCGGCCAAGAAGGAGTTCGAGCTCGTCAAGCGGGTCAGCGAGAAGAGCTTGATCGGGGAGTACATCTACGTTCGGTTCGGCCGGAGCATCGAGTTCCTCGATCCGCAGGACGATGTGACGGCCCAGGGCACGCTGATCAAGGTCGTCGGCCTCTCGGATCGGGTCCCGATGATCGGCTTTGCCGTGCCGCCCGAGTACCTCGACGTGTGGGAGAAGGCCTACTTCAAGAAGCCGCCGCCGGCCGTCTACCAGCAGCTCATTGTTCAGGCGAAGTCGGTGGCCGACGTCGAGCCGGTGCGGGCCGCGCTCGAGGGGATGCAGATGGCGGTCGAGTCGAACAAGGAGACGATCGAGAAGATCAACTCGGTCACCACCTTCGTGCGGTTCGCGTTCGTGCTGGTGGTCGCCATCATTCTCGGCATCACGGCGGTCGGCATCCTGAACGTGCTGACGATGAGCGTCTACGAGGAGCGGGTCGACATCGGCATCCTGCGCTCGGTCGGCGCCCGCAAGGGGCACGTGCGGTTCATCTACCTGCTCAAGGCGTTCGTGATCGGCCTGATCGGGAGCGCGGCCGGGCTCGTGCTCGGCTGGCTGGCGATGCGCGGTGCCGACGCGCTCGCCCACAACGCGCTGCGCCGAATGGCGTACGCGCCCGAGTCGTTCTTCATCGCGCAGTGGGAGTTCGTGGCGCTCAGCGTGGCGATGGGGATCGGCTTCGCCATCCTTGCCGGGATCAGCCCGTCGAACCACGCCGCCCGGCTCAACCCGTCCGTCGTCCTACGCAGCGCATAGCATGCATTTCTCACGGAGAGCGGCACATGGCCGCCTAACGCGCCGTAGGCAACCGCCTTTCAACCAGTTCCAGCGCAGCCGTGCGCGGCCTCATCCAAACAGGCTGTCGCATAGAGCTCGTGGGATCCTGCCTGCCTGGCGCGCATCCGAATCGACTCGGCTTGGGGCCGGTGCGCATGTCCAAGCCCCACCAGGAGCGTCTGGCAGTAGCCTCGGGCGCCAGCCCGTGGGAAGCGGAATCAAGCAATGCCGTGAGCCCCGTCAGGGGCGATTGAGAACGCGTGCGCTCTGGACTCAATCGCCCCTGACGGGGCTCTAAGGTATTGCGTCGCATCTTGTTCCACGGGCTGGCGCCCG
>Ga0307430_1000463_pt1 | contig 35339 bp, 30 predicted proteins | sample SalMarWE160130MG_FD_202159 | JGI IMG/M metagenome (GOLD analysis project Ga0307430, IMG submission 202159) | Salt marsh sediment microbial communities from the Plum Island Ecosystem LTER, Massachusetts, United States - WE1603-130 | ecosystem: Environmental > Aquatic > Marine > Intertidal zone >...
GAAAGATAAGACTCCCAGATACCGCCGCATCGGGCAAAAGGTCATTTTCCGCTCAAGCCGTCTCTCTTCAAAAGCCAATGTCGTCGATTCCGAATCCGGCTTTCGAGCCCTTTCGCCAAAGGCAATAAAAGGACTTGATTTGAAAGCGAAGGGGTTCGCCATAGAATCAGAGATGATAACCCGCGCCGCCGATAAAAACCTCAAGATAACCGAGGTGCCAATCTCAAACATATATACCAAAGACGGCTCGACCCTCAACCCGATAAGGCATGGCATAGACGTTCTCAGTCGGATAATAGTCATGATTTCGCAGAGGAGGCCCCTGTTCTTCTTCGGACTGGCAGGTGGTATCTTGCTGGTGGTTGGTCTCATCATCGGCATCAAGGTGATTAATATAGCTGCCACAACAGGCGACCTGGCCATAGGCAGCACCGTACTGACCACTCTGTTCATCATCGCTGGTATATTGAGTATCTTCACCGGCATAATCCTGAACACCTTAGGCAGGCGAAAATAAACCTGGCATCGCGCTCCTCTCTGTTATCGCAAGTCGTCTTCCCTTCCCCTCATTATGAGACACGCCCCCTTTGTCATTACGAGTCCCGATTTATCGGGACGAAGCAATTTAGCCGTCTCAACAAACCCAATAAACTCAACAAACTCAGCGTCTTGACTAATCTAACTCCTGAATCTAGACTATTGACTGACGACTGCTGGAGATGAGAGTTCATGAAGTTAAAGGCAAATAAGCTCCGTGGTATTTACGTTACCTTTACCGCAACGAGTTGAAATATGTAGCTCAGTCGTGCAAGGCCGGGGGTATCTTTTGTGATACCTAGCAGAAATCATGCAGTTGCTTCAGGAGAGATGCATTGAAGATTTGTTTAGCCTGTAGCCCCGGCGGGCACTTAACCGAGACACAAAGGCTGATGCCTGCTTTTGAGGGGAAGGAGTACTTTTTCGTTACGCACAAGTCCGAGTACTCCCGGCATCTGGAAAGAGCTTACTTCATTGAATACAAGGAGGGGTATATTCGGGAAAGGATTACATGGCTAAAGACCATATTTATTGCCCTCCGCATCCTGCTCAAGGAGAGGCCGGATGTGGTGATTTCCACAGGCGGTGGCGAAATCGCTGTCCCATTCTGTTATGTGGCTAAACTTCTGGGTGCAAAGGTTATCCTTATCGAAACTCTAACCAGAATCACGACCAAGTCCGCTGCCGGCAAGCTTATTTATCCCATTGCTGATTTATTCTTAGTGCAGTGGGAGCCACTATTAAAAAAATATGGCAAGAAGGCACAGTACTGGGGGAAGGTAATTTGATATTTGTGACCGTAGGGGGAATGAGAGCCTTTAAAAGGCTGGTCCGGGCAATGGACCGTATAGCTGGCGAACTAGATGAGCAGGTAGTGATGCAGATTGGCTCCACAGACTATGAGCCCAAAAACTGTGATTATTTTAAATTCATGGCTGCAAATGAGATAGAGGAGTTATACGCTCGCGCAAGGGTGGTAGTATGTCACGCGGGCATCGGGTCAATATTGACAGCGACGCAGTACAATAAACCGCTTATTCTTGTGCCAAGGATGAAGAGGTATGGAGAGCATATTGACGACCATCAACTCGAAATCGCCAGGGAGATGGAAAGCCGGGGGGTAATTGTAGTGTATGATATAAGCAACCTGGAATCTGCGGTGGAAAATGTGAACATAGGACCCATAGAATTCAAGGGTGAGACAACTTTGGTTCACAGGCTCAGGGAGTACTTGGACCAAATGAAGAAATAGAACACCGTCTGCGGACGCCCACAGATGATAAATAAGAAAAAACCGAATATCGGTGTGGTAACCTGGCCTATACTTGAGGCAGGCGTTGCTCCCTTACAGAGATCAATCTATATGGATAAGACCTGGCTATTGACATTGAAGGATGAAAAGGGGCGAAAAACTAGCGCAACGTGAGGAGACACTCCCAATGGTAACAGTAGGCGTAGTGGTGCCACTAGACTATCTTTTCGTATATGGTGGTGCAGTTCAGCGTATTAAGGTTGATGTCGCTGCCTTGATAGATAGTGGCTACAACATAGAGATGATATTCCCTTCTCGTATCAACCAGCCTCAACATGACCTTCCATCAGGGCTGACCTTAGTGACGTATCCTAACATCCAGGGTGCTACTTTTCTGCCGGAAAAGGTGAGGCTACTCCTTGACATGCATACTCAGATGTTTAACCCCTTCTTTCGCTCGACTCTCCGTAAGCGATGTGGAAGTTATTCTATAATTTTCGCTCATTCCCCGTGGAGTGCCGCGGCATCATGCAAGGTAGTAAAACGAAAAATACCGCTAATTTACGTGGCGCATAATTTTGAATATGGCCTGATTAAACAAGCTACTCATAATCCCTTGGTCCGTAGACATACCTACCATGTTGAGAAATACGCCTGTCAAAAAGCGACAAAGATACTATGTGTGTCGGAACTGGACATGACCGAACTGGAGAAAACTTATAAGATACCGGCGGAGAAGTTAGCACTACTTCCAAATACTGTAGATGTCGATTTCTTCTCCCAAACGCACAGTTTATATGATAAGGTTTCGGAACGCCAGAAATTAGGATTCACCCCCTCATCTCTGTTACTCCTCTTCCATGGACGAATGGATTATAGTGCTAACCTGGATGCTCTCAAATTTGTCTTGAAAGAGCTTGCGCCAGCCCTGAGACAATCATCAGCCAATGAAATAAGACTTATAGTAGCGGGGGCCCGAATCCCCAAATGGTGCTTAGATAATGGAAATGAAATTGTTTCCTTCCATTCAGACGTTCCGGATATGCGACGATTTCTTTCCATTGCTGATGCCGTCATCGTGCCTCTGAGTATCGGCGGAGGCACCCGTCTCAAAATATTGGAATCCTTCGCTGCGAGGGTACCAGTTATCTCTAGTGCCAAGGGCGCCGAAGGAATTAACTGTCAAGACGGCCACCACATTCTGATCGCTCAAAGGACCGCGGATGATTTCATCTGTAAAATCAGGATGCTTGCCGAGAATGAAAACCTGCGAGAGAAACTAACAACTAATGCTTACAACCTGGTGGTACAAAAATATAGTATCCCGGTGGCTGCTAAATGCCTTCAAGACGCCATTATGCAAGCCAAAAATCAAGCAAAAGATGTACGGCATTAGCGACGGAGGAGTCAAGAAGGGCCTGCGAATATCGCCAACTATTCTGCCGGGGGCTACCGTCGGGCTAGTTGGGCTGGCCGCTCAAGGTTCCGACATACCCTTTCTAAGGCAAATTATTGGCCTTGTCTGCCTTATCTCCCTGTCTTGCGTCTTTGTCCTCGGAGTCCTCAAGGGGCATGATATTGGATTGGTAAGACGCCAAGGGTGACAAAAAGCCTCTGAATGGCTACAATAGTAAGCAAAAATGTGGCAATATCGAGAGCTAATCTGGAACCTGACCGCAACCGACCTGAAAAATCGTTACCAGAACACCGCCCTCGGCTTTTTCTGGTCTCTGCTCAGCCCGCTTCTGCTGGCACTTGTCCTGTACTTCATCTTCAGGAACCTCTGGGGTCGTGAACAGGATTTCGCCATAAATTTGCTGGTAGGCATGATGGCCTGGCGGTTCTTCGCCACCGGCACCTCATCGTCCCTTCGCGCTATCGTCGGCAAGTCCAGCCTGGTGACCAGGGTCTATATACCCCGGCAGATACTGGTCTTGAGCAATGTCCTGGCCAACATCATAAGCTCCCTGCTCGAGTTCATAGTTCTGCTGCCCATAATATTCGTCCTCCTCGGGCATCTGCCCGTCACCGTGCTCCTGTTCCCTCTAATTCACCTCATCTACTTCTGGTTTATTTTCGGTGCCGGGCTGCTCCTGTCCTCCCTTTATGTTTACTTCCGTGACCTCGACCAGATATGGCAGGTCGTGACCCAGGTCCTCTTCTTTTGCTCACCTATTATTTATCCCTTGACCATAATTCCGGATTACTTAATGCCCTATTACCTGCTCAACCCGATAACTCAGTTTATAATCATGTACCGCGATGTAATGGTCACCGGCAATTTACCTTCATTGTTCAGCACTGCGGTTGTCATCGGTTTCGCCATCGCTGCCTATCTCGTGGGCAGCCTTGTTTTCAGCAAATTGCAGCGCCGCTTCGCCGAGGAGATATGATGAGTGCCATAATCATAGACATCACTGTCAATCTGTCATTGCGAGTCCCGATTCATCGGGACGTGGCAATCTCCCTCTCCCTTGATGGGAGAGGATTAAGGTGAGGGTGAAATAAACCAATGAGTGCCATAATCGTCGACAACATCTCCAAGAAATTCCGCATCCCCCACGAAAAAAAGAACACGGTCTTCCAGCACATAGTCGGCCTGATTAAAAGGCAGTTCACCTATGAAGAGTTCTGGGCGCTGAAAGATGTCAGCTTCGAGGTCAACAAAGGCGAAGCCTTCGGCATAATCGGCAGGAACGGCTCGGGAAAGAGCACGCTGCTCAAAATACTGGCCAGGGTCTTATACCCGGACAGCGGCTCGGTCGCCATTAACGGCAAAGTTGCTTCCTTTCTCCAGTTGGGCGTCGGCTTTCAGCCCGAGCTTACTGCCCGGGAGAACGTTTACATCTACTCCTCCATCCTAGGGCTGGGTCGAAAACAGGTGGAAAAGGTATACGACGACATCTTCGACTTCGCCGAGCTCAAGAAGTTTGAAAACATGAAGCTGAAGAATTTTTCCTCCGGCATGACCGTGCGGTTAGCCTTTTCCACCGCCTTCCACGCCGTTCCCGACACCCTGCTCATAGACGAAATCTTCGCCGTGGGCGATGAAGCCTTCAAGGAGAAATGCCGGGATAAGATGAATCAGTTCAAAACTGAGGGCAAGACCACAGTTTTCGTCTCCCATGACCTGAACACCGTGAAGGAGCTGTGCCAGCGGTCGATGCTATTGAACGAGGGCCGGATTGTTACCATGGGTGATACTGAAAAGGTAATAAACGACTATCTGGCGATGCTGCAGAAAAAAACCATAAAATGAAACAAGACCTGGGACTTCAGCCCTGCCTCTTGTCTCTCGTCATTGCCGGCACACAGTGCCGTGGCAATCCTGAGCCGCCTCTGGCTTGACAACGTCCAATGGGGGGTGATTTAGTATAAGCTAGAGATTTTGGAAAAACTAAACTATCACGCTCAATCAATAGAGTATGTTAGCTATTAAGATGTTTTGGCGCATTTTTAGTTACTAGTCTAGTATGATAAACCGATTGGAGATGAAAGTGGAGATTTCGTATGCTACTGTACGTGAATATAACCTGTTGAGGGAAGAATTGCCAGAGTTGACTCCGATAGGTACAGACCTGAAGGATTTTCAGCGACCATGGGTAGTTAAGAAGATACTTGAGAGTTACAGCACAGGGAAAATTCTCGAAATCGGCGCGGACAGATGCGAATTGGCTGACTATCTTCAAAAAAAAGGATTCGAGGTATGGGTAATTGATGTCTATGACAATTTCGGAGGTGGCACAGTGAGATTCGAGGAGGTAAAAAGGAAGTTTCCAAAGTTGAACATATACAGGGGGTTTTTTCATGAAAATAAAGTGATCCCAACAAATTACTTTGATGTTGTTTATTCCTGTTCGGTGCTCGAACATGTTCCCTTTGAATACATTCAGCCAACAATCGAGAGAATATATAGTTGTCTGAAGATTGGAGGATTTTCTACTCACGCAGTCGACTTTACTGTGGAGGGGAAAATTATGATCAACCGTCCATTTATGAACGAAATCTTGAGATGCCACCATTCCAATGTAAGGGCAGAGGAAGTTCGGGAAAAGGCTTTGGCTGACGTGGACACTTTTTATTTGTCACCACAGGGGCATTATAGTTGGCGACATTTTCTTAAGAAAAGCTACGATGAGTATCCATATCGCAGAGTAACGTCTTTAAACATAGTTGCGAAAAGGCATGCTTGATCTGAATATATTTTCAAACGCCTTCGGTACAGACCTTTTCCGTCATTGCCAGGCACACTCCCCTTCCGTCATTGCGAGCCCTTCGCCAGCCGGGCGTGGCAATCCTGAGCCGCCTCTGGCTTGACAACGTCCAATGGGGGGTGATTTAGTATAAGCTAGAGATTTTGGAAAAACTAAACTATTACGGGCAGCGTTGTAGCATTTTACCGTAGTCGATTTGTCCGAAAGCGACTGAACCAATACATGTCTAAATACACCTTAAACAAGCTTAACGGGTCAATAATTGTATTTCTTGTTATTTTTATTTGCCACTTGGTACTGAAAAGGGTCGCTATCTTTGGCAACATCTTAATAGCAGATGACTTGATTTTATTCCCAAAGGCAATCTTGGGAATTTACGGTGGAGCAGGTTGGCACTATCATCTAAGTGCGTACCTCCTTCAATCTCTCGTACTTCAAAAAGTTTACTATCTATTCCTATTTTCTATCAGTGCTGTTTTACTCTGGCTAATACTATATCGATTCTTTCAAAGAAAAGGGATCCTATTGGCTGCATTGTTAGTGGCGTTTCTTGCACCAATGACTGTTGACCAAGGAATTTTCATCTCAGGTACTCACTCTGCAGTTGGTTTAGCAGGGATTTGCATAGGCTTCTTACTTAGCTATAGTGCACTATGCGGGAATCATAAATATGGAATAAGAGTGCTTCTGGCAATTTCGGCCGCAGTATTCTATTTATCGGCTGCTCTATTTTCAAACTTCTTCTATTTAATCTTTCTGGCGCCTTTGCTCTTTCCTTGGTGGCACAACGAGTATTTGATGGGGAGCAAATGGAAGCTAGTGGGATTGCTTCTTATCTCGACTTTCACTGTACCATTAGTTCAACTGACCAGGCACTTTCTATTTCATCAGAGCATTGTAAGTCACTATGCTGGAATGCTAGGATGGACTGATTATTCATTAACCAACGTTATTAATCAAGGGATTAAGTTCTTTCAAGCAGTTATTGGCCAGTTTGGCATCCTTGCACCATTTCTATTCCTGGTGTTACTCGTACTAATATTCGGCATATTCCTTAATAGACCCAAAGGAGAAGAACCAAAATACAATCGTAACGAAACGCCTCATTATGTGTCGGGATTATTGTTTCTATCCGCAGTATTTGTGCTCACTATGGCTCCAATTTCTGCCACCGTCTTTATGCCCTACAGATACGTCACCGTCCCGGGGATCTTCCTTATATTGCTGGCGTTTCTTGTACTTGACTACGCTCTGAATCGCCTGACCAAGAAATACTCTCTCCTGCTAAGTAGCAGGACATACACCTACCTAGCACTTATCGGCTTATTGGTTCTTGGCGGTTTTGTGTTTAATAGTTATTACAGAGCATGTGATACATATCATAGAAGTTACGATAACCTGAGTAAAACAGAAATAATGCTGGAGAATTTCATTCTAAACGAACAGCATGATTGGGAGGAAAATGCACAGATTGTGATATTGGTCGATGATTTGCCTGGTAGCTTTACTGCTGGTTTTAATCACTGGTCAACCTGGTATCTAAGGTATATCACCAATCGTCAAGACGTAATTGGACTAATTGGACAAGAAGGATGGCTTGTGCATTATCCCTTTGTTGATGAATACAGAGACCATGGGGGAGAATATTGGTATGAAACTCAAAGAGAGGGAGAGCCTTTCATAGCTAGGAAACGAATGGTGGGGTTAGAAGAAGCCCGTCCTACATATATCTATCGAGTAGGAGAGAATGTCATTGAAGTAAATTGGATCAAAATACAAGATGCAGCGAGAATAGATTTATATCACGCCACAGTAAACGGGATAGAGCATGAAGGTCAATATACAACAATCAACATATCTGAAGCAGATAATGAGTATGGGATAAGTAGCGACAATTCAATTACTTACACTGTATCCCCAGTGGAGATTCCCCCCTGAGAAATAAGTCCCACAAGTGGCTTCTCTCTCTTTTGATGGGTGTTAGCGGACACCCAAAAGGGGCCAGGGAGGGACACCTCAAAATCCGCCATTTAAGGTAGGGAAATCTGGCACACTGTTCGTTCTCATGTTCAACACCGGCGCCCGCGTCCAGAAAATCCTCAACTTGCGCCTTCGCGACCATCAGCCAGTGGCTCGGCCATGCTATCCTGAACACCACAAGAAAAGCTGTTAGAATTGACAGTTGATGTCAGTCGGCTGGGGGTTGCCGATGGAGAAGTAGAGATGCAAACAGTACTCACCTCACCAGATAAGACTCTCAGCCAGCTACAGTCCATACTGGTGGTGCATAGTGAACGGCATTGACAAAATTGTCTTTCCCACCTATCATACCTTTGGGGTGTTTTCCTAGAGGCAGGTAAGAACGCGGTACAACTAGAGTATGAACCATCATATCTGACCTGGTAGCGAAATGAGCGTAGAAAGTCAGATCCAGAGTAAGGTAAATTTTTCTGTAGTCATCCCTGTTTTCAATGAGGAGGGCAACCTTGAGCTCTTGTATACGCGGCTGACGAAGGTGATGAATGATTGGGGTAAGTCCTATGAAATCGTATTTGTTGCTGATGGTAGCAATGACTCCTCGTTTGAAATCTCAGTCAGCTCTTTGACATGCTGCCAAAATTTTGCTGCTGGAGGATAGAGACTTGATTCTATCACTGGTGATTCCTTTTTACAACGAGGAGAAAAATCTCGAAAGGGTAGTAGGTGGACTGGTCAATAACCTTGAGAAGGCTTCTATTGATTATGAACTAATCTTGGTCAACAATGGCTCAGTGGATAGGTCCCCTCAGATATTAGAGGAGTTAGCCAAAGAGAAACCGGATAGAATAAAGGTTGTTCATGTTTCAGCTAATCAGGGCTACGGTTGGGGGATTATTAATGGCTTGGAAAACGCCAACGGTGAATGTGTGGGCTATATGGGCGGTGATGGTCAGATAAAGCCCGAAGATGCGATTAGGGTTTACCGGCAGATTGAGAGGGGGAGTTGTGACCTAGCTAAAGCGAAAAGGGTGTCAAGGGAAGACGGCTTATGCAGAAAAATATACACTTTTGTCTTCAATCGTCTTTTCTGGGTCATTTTTAGAGCTGCCTCGCTAGACATAAATGGGACACCCAAAATATTCCATAAAGACTGGCTGGAGAGATTCCAGTTGACTGCCAAGGATTGGTTTATTGATGCTGAGATAATGATAAAGGCTAACTATCTAAGGCTAAAGGTTAGAGAGGTGCCAGTAGAGTTTTTGCGTCGGGAAGAGGGCAGGTCTCATGTAAGGTTTACTACTATCTTGGAGTTTGCCAGGAATATAATTAATTATAGACTTGGCAGCGGGATGAGAGAATGGAAACAAAGAATATTAAGGTCGTGATCCTTTGTGGGGGGAGGGGGGTGAGGTTTCAGGAGGCAACAGAGTATCGACCTAAGCCCCTTATTGAAATAGGGAACAAGCCTATACTCTGGCAGATAATGAAGATTTACGCCCATTATGGGTATCAGAGCTTTGTCCTATGCCTTGGCTACAAAGGTGAGATGATTAAAAGGTATTTTCTCGATTACCAACTGATGAATAGCGATCTTACTATCCACTTGGGTGATGAAAATAAGACTGAAGTTCATAGTTTACCTCAGGAGCAAGGATGGAGGGTTACCACGGTTGAAACCGGGTTAGATGCGATGACCGGGGCTCGAATCAAGCGCATCGAAAAGTATATTGATTCTGATTTATTTATGCTCACCTACGGGGATGCCGTAGCCAACTTGGACATCGCGCATTTAGTCGATTTCCACCGCACTCATAATAAAATTGGCACAATAACCGCGGTCCAGCCTTTGTCAAGATTTGGGGAACTAAACGTGGGAGAGGACAATATGGTCAAGAAGTTCAGAGAAAAGGCAGTAATTCATGAGGATTATATTAACGGAGGTTTTTTTGTATTTGACCGCAGAATATTCAATTATGTGGAGGATAATGATAATTGCGTTTTTGAGCGGGAACCCCTTGAGCGGCTGGCTAAGGACGGCCAACTAGCCGCTTATGTTCATAATGGTTACTGGCAATGTATGGACACTTATCGGGATTGGCAAGTTCTAAGTCAAGACTGGGAAAGTGGCAATCCTCCCTGGAAGGTCTGGTAATGGAGAATCAGTTTTGGAAAGGTAGGAAGGTTTTTGTCACTGGATGCACTGGTTTACTTGGGTCATGGCTAACTAAAGCCTTAGTAGAGAAGGGGGCTGAGGTAACGGGGCTAATTCGGGATTTGGTGCCCAAATCCAACCTCAACTGGACGGGATTTAATGAAAAAATCAATGCTGTTCGTGGAGAACTGGAGGACTACTTTATTCTAGAACGGGCATTGAATGAATATGAAATAGATACCGTCTTTCATCTTGGTGCCCAAACTATTGTAAGCATCGCCAATAGAAATCCATTGAGCACCTTTGGATCAAACATAAAAGGAACCTGGAATTTGCTGGAAGCCTGTAGACGGACCGATAGTATTTCCAAGGTTGTAGTCGCCTCTAGTGACAAAGCCTACGGTGTCCATGAAAATCTACCTTATGATGAAACCTTCCCTCTATTGGGTTGCCATCCCTATGATGTTTCCAAAAGTTGTGCTGACTTGCTCTCCGTTGCCTATTACAAAACCTATAAACTCCCGGTTTGCATTACTCGATGTGGTAATTTCTACGGTGGTGGAGACCTTAATTTTAATCGCATTGTCCCCGGGACAATAAGGTCGGTAATTAGAAACGAAAGACCAGTAATTCGTAGTGATGGGAGTTTCATTCGTGATTATATCTTTATCTTGGATGCAGTAGAGGCATATTTATTATTGGCGGAAAATATGGATGATAAAAGCATCCACGGCGAGGCGTTTAATTTTAGCAGTGAGATTCAGCTAACCGTTCTTGAAATTACCCAGAAGATACTGAGGTTAATGAATAGGGAAGACCTTCAGCCGAAGATATTAAACGTAGTTAAAGGGGAGATAAAGCACCAGTATCTTTCTGCCCGGAAAGCCCGGGACATTTTAGGCTGGAAACCCAAGTACACGTTGGAAGAAGGGTTGGAAGAGACCATCAAGTGGTATCAAGAGTTTTTTTGAAGCACAGGACAAGGCCAAGTGACTACCACATTGAGCAACCTAAAGGTATTAGTTACCGGGATTTCTGGTTTCATCGGCTCTCATTTAGCCCGAAGACTGGCAGTAGAAGGAGCTGAAGTACATGGGCTGGTCAAAAACAGCTCTGACTTGTGGCGAATTCAAGACCTAAACAACCAGATTAACCTTCATTATGCTGACATAAAGGATTTCGACTCAGTTAGGAAAGCGATTCAAGGTATCCAGGCTCAAAAGGTATTTCACCTGGCGGCTTATGTTGATGTCAGTCGCTCTTTTGAAGTGGCGGAGGAGATGGTAGAAGTTAATATTAAAGGAACCTTGAACCTTTTACGAGCTTTGGAGGGAACTGGCTATGATTGTTTTATAAATACCGGGACTTCTGAGGAATATGGAGATAATCCTGCCCCCTTTCGGGAAGATCAGATCCCAAACCCGGTATCTCTTTACTCTGCCTCCAAAGTTGCCACTACTATGTTTTGCCAGATGCTACACAAAACGCTGGGGTTACCCATTTTGACATTAAGACCCTTTTTAACCTATGGTCCAGGGCAAGAAAGTAATATGCTTATTCCATCCCTAATGAAAAAGGTGCTCGAAGGCGAAGCCCTGGAAATGACCAAAGGGGAACAAACTAGAGAATTTAATTATGTTGATGATATTGTTGATGGCTTTATAAAAGCCTCTATTAGCCCTGAAGCTGTTGGCGAGATAATAAATATTGGGAATGGCTTGGAATATAAAATAAGAGAGGTGGTGGAGATGGTTTTAAAATTAGTGAATAGCCCGATAAAGCCAAAGTTCGGGGCTTTGGCTTACCGCCCTGGGGAGACATGGCATTTTTACTGCGACAATACCAAAGCAAGGAAAATCTTATGCTGGGAACCGAAAGTGGATTTAGAAGATGGCTTAAAAAGGACTATCAATTGGGTCCAGAAACATTACCTTGAAAAGGTTGAAGAACGTGGAGCGGGCTAGAAAGAATTAATAAAATGGCGTATGATTTTTCTGCTCATAGCAAAGAATATGAAAAGACTCTTGGTAAGTCTCATGAATACTTTATCCGAGTTAAATGTGAAGAGTTGCTGAGGGCTTTGAGAAAATTTGGTTACAGCCCACAAGAAGTCCTGGATTTGGGCTGTGGAACTGGAGAAGCTGAGGAAATTCTCTGTAAGCACCTCGATGAGATAACCGGTATTGACTCATCAGAAGGTATGATTCATGAGGCAAAAGAGAAAAATATACCAAATTGTAACTTCATACCGGCAGATGTCTTAAAACTTCCATTCTCAGATAATTATTTTGACTTGGTATTTTCATTTTGCTTATTTCACCACTTACCCCAAAATAAGTGGCAATTGGCTATGGAAGAAGCTGTTAGAGTAAGCAAAAAGTCGGCAATTTTATTAATCTTTGAGCATAACCCTAGAAATCCAATTACCCGACGTGTGGTAAGCAAATCTCCGATAGATGAAGGCGTTATATTACTAAGCTTAAGCCAGATGGAGGAACTATACGAGAAAGCCAATATACAAATTTTTGAAAAAAGGTCTATTGTTTTCTTTCCCGGGTTTCTATCTTTTTTGCGCCCACTTGAGAGTCTTCTATACAAGATACCCTATGGTGCTCAATATTATGTTGCTGGGTTGATAAGAAAGTAATGTGGAAAAATTTAAGGAATTCCTGGAGTAGACTAATAGGAAAAAGAAAGGGGGGCATTATGTTTGCTATGATCCTAGTATTGGTTTGCATCTTCTGTGCCGCAGGTGGGCAGACTGCGCTGAAGAGTGGTATGAATCAGGTTGGGGAAATAGGTAGCCTGGGACAGCTTTTCAATCTTGACACCCTTGTTCATATATTCACCAACCCTCGTGTCCTCGCTGGCTTATTTTTGTATGTAATCTCCCTATTTCTGTGGCTAGGAGCCCTGTCCACTTTGAATGTCAGCTTTATGTATCCTTTGCTCAGTTTGTCTTATGTGATAACGGCTATAATTGCCTTTGTTTTCCTGAAGGAAAGTATAACCTTGCTCCACTGGGTGGGGATTTCGTTGGTGGTGGGGGGGTGCTTGTTAATCATGAGGACGGGCTAATAAGTGAATGGACCCTACACTGAAAAGGAATCAACGAGACAGCGTTAACTGCCTTTTTCCCTGAAGGCTTTTACCAACATTTACGTTATTTCCGCGGTTTTGCTCACGATAGTGACTGCGCTGGCCTGGATTCTGGCTGTATCGAAAGCGCAGTTGAGTTTTGTCTATCCCTTCATGGCTCTATCTTATGTTTTAGTTGCCCTGTTTTCCCTGCTCTTTTTCAAAGAGGATGTCGGTGTCCTGCGCTGGCTGGGCATAATTGTAATCTGTGCCGGTGTGTTTCTGGTGTCCAGGAGCTAATGCGAGAGCAGGTTTTGGCTAATTTTTAGGCGCCGCCGAGGCTTGAAGTTGCTTCACGCAGATGGAGGCTGTCTGCCAAGAGAGGTCGGGAACGTCACCTGCGGTTAGCCTTTTCCACGGCTGTTCACGCCATTCCCGACACCCTGCTCATAGGCGAGGCCTTCGCCGTTGGCAGTGAAAGCGCTACGCAGAGGTCGTTATTGCTGAACAAGGGCAAGGTTGCTACAATTGGTAATACAGAGAAGGTGATGAATGATTATCTGGCGATGCTGTAAGGAGGAATCACCAGGGCCAGTTTTGCAAGGATGACTTGATAGGAACGTGAGGTGGTTATAGCATTTTGCTACCACGGCTTGTCTGAAAACGACTGAACCAATACGGAACTCTGTTTTGTCACAGGGGCAAACGTACATGCGAGACCATATGAATGTAGTATTAAACTTCCATAAAGGCGATCAGATGTCGGCAAAGCTGTTACTGGAGCTCCTGTTGGTTGTGGACGAAGGGATAGACTGCACATACTATCTTCAGTACGGTGACCCAACATCTACAATCGAAATACCTGAGACTCTTACCAAATTCCTTAGTCGAAAAAATGCCCGCTTCTCAAACGAGTTACCTAACATCACAGTCCCCCAAGAAATGATGTCCAACGACCCCAACGTACTGAAATATGAAGGCAATCATACAATCAGATCAACAACCTTCAAAATGCGCATGTTGGGGTGGAATTTGTGTGTATTCAAATATATATATGCATTAGATTCTTTTCTAATGATAGAGCCCGACTGCTGTATTCTCAAACAAAACTGGTTGCGCGAAATCTATGAAAATTACAGGAATTACAGCGGGCCTATTTTCGGGCACCTTAAAAGAGGAAAAATCAGAGGGGAATATGTGCCTACCCATTGGGCTGGATGTTCTATATACAACTCCGAAGAATTACGGAATTTGCCACTAGAGAAATACTTCTACGAGCGCTATGAAAATCCCTGGTGGAGATATAGAAATGAAAAAGATACCGAAACGGCAAACAACTGCTTCTTGGGCCCTGTGTTCAGCGGCTATGACATCACATATGACTATTTTCTTTTCGGTCTATACTGGAGGGAAAAAACGGGAATAAACGACCCTTTCCACTGGCCAACCAACTGCATAGAAGATAAGCAAAATTTCATTCTTTGCGATTTCAAGACTAAGTTATCGGCAGACGAAATATTCGACAAATTCGCCGACAAGTTACCATTGATGCACGGGATTAAGAGCGACGAGATAAGGCATCGGATGATTGATTACTTTTCCAGGCAGGAAAGTGCTGATCTTTCATTACCGCTCAGCAGTCCTGAAGACAGCCCGATACCGAAATCGAATAACGTCTTGTTGAACATAGGCGACCTCAAGAACAGGTTTTCAGGGCGAAGGTGTTTTATCATCGGGAATGGCCCGAGTCTGAGAAACACTGATATGCGCATTCTTAAGGACGAGTACACTATAGGTACCAACAGGATTTACTTAAACTACGAGAATATGGGGTTTGAGCCGACATTTTATTGTTCGGTAAACCTAAACGTTCTAGAGCAGTTTGCTGAAGAGATTGACTGCGTCAATTCCGTAAAATTTGTCAAGAGTGAATCGAGAAAACATCTGAAAAACACATGGAATACGTTTTTCATAGACAGTATTCCTACCATAGGATTCAATGAAAACTTCGAGTCGCTTTCGTGGCACGAAGGATGGACTGTTACCTTCTGTGCCATGCAGCTTTCATTCTACTTCGGATTCGATACAGTCATACTTATAGGGGTAGACCATTTCTTCAAAGAAGCCGGTGAGCCGAATAAGCTTGTTACCGCTAAGGGAGATGACCCTAACCATTTCCATCCTTCATATTTTGGCAAAGATGTCAAATGGCAGTATCCTGATTTGAAGCGGTCCGAACAGTCATACAGGATTGCCAAGGAAGTGTTTGAAAAACATGGTCGAAGAATTCTGGACGCAACAGTTGGTGGCAAACTGCAAGTATTCCCCAAAGTGGATTATCCATCATTATTTGATAAACAGAAACAAGTTTCACACATGAGTACTTCATCAAATGAAGAGAGGAAACCGATTGTGTCGGTTATAATGCCGGCCTTCAACGCAGCCGTAGCGATAGGCAAAGCTGTTGAATCGGTGCAGACACAGTCCTTTACCGAATGGGAACTCATAGTAATTGATGATGGCTCGACCGATAATACCCGGGAAATTGTGCAGGACCTAATAACTAGGGATTCACGCATCCGGTTTGTCGGAAGCGCCGGAAAAGGTGTCTCTGATGCACGTAACACCGGGCTCGATGCTGCCAGGGGCGAGTTTATAACATTTCTTGACGCTGATGATTTTATGTACCCCAATGCTTTGAAACGGCGGGTCGAAGCTTTGAAGAAGAATCCCGGCTGGAACCTGGTCCACTGCATAACCGACATGGTAGATGCAAATTCCAAAAAGATGGGATGGCGGTTGGGTCACCAGACGGAAGTCTCATTCAAAGACATAAGCGGAAGTACGTGCCATATAAATTCTCTGCTAGGACGTTCACAGGTATTTAAATCAGTGCGCTTTCAGTCTGGATTAACTAACGCCGAGGATTGGTTGTTTTTCTCAGACATTCTCCGTACCGGGGAGGTCTCGCACAGAGTAGCTAGGTGTTCCGTTGCATATGTGGTCCGTCGCGACTCAGCGGTCTGTGGAGATTATCTATCCCACGAGAATAAGTTGTTAGAAGTCTTGGACATTATCTACAGTCCAGTCAGAAATAATCTGCCAGCAGCACCGGAGTTTGCTCAAGGTTTGTCGTCGCCTCCCAAGGAGGCAGTCTTACTGCGCAGAAGGATTGGTCTTCTTACCTGGTTATTATTGGAGCAGCGTGCTAATGATGTGACTGGGGTCTTAAGCGAATTTAGTGCTCAAGCTTTATCGGCACTGTCAAGAAGCGCAATAAGGAATCAAATCATATACCCAGCAATGCGTTTCTATATATGCAGACAAGAGGAGCTGCCTGAAAGGCTCCACAAAGATGAGGCAAGCATATTAAGGCTGATATCTGAAACCGGGATTGAAAAGACCATTCACCAGTATGCCCGTGAGTTTAAATTGCTGATGGGAAAAGCATCTACAAACGAGATGAAAAGCTTAATGGACGGGGCACACTATTTGAGTCTTATAGACTATCTCATGATAAACTATCCGACGATAATCACCATCGGCCGCGTCGTCAAGCGGGGCCTTACAAAGTTTAAAAACACTTTCTTTGGCATCGGCGGAATATTTCTCCTTGTTATCGCAGGACTTTATATTGCCGGAGCTTTAATCGAACCTTTACGCTGATACCCGGTGGGGGGTGCTACCACGCTTTTGCTACTGTATTGAATATCCTGGCTGTCCCCAGGGCATTATTGCATATTGTATTATATTGCCGCTCATCGGCAAGCCGCCTCTATCTTGACAACGTCGGAGAAACGACTTACTATAAACTACAAATCATGGGGAAACTAACCTATCACTGGGAGGGTTGTAACATTTTGCCACCACGGCCTGTCTGAACACAACTGAACCAATAGAGCAACAAGACATGACGGAGACACCTTCGAATTTCATAGTTACTTCTTTTGACAAGAATTTCTATAACAAAGGTCTAAACCTGGTCGCGGGTCTCCACAGAACCAACTATGACATCGTAAACAAAATAATCGTCTACGACCTTGGGCTTGCCGAAGAACAGGTGGAATTCCTTTGGAAGCTCGACAAGGTCGAAGTAGTCCAGTATCCAAGCGTAGTACACACGTTTTTCCCAGGATATTTGTATCCTTATAATTACTCCTTCAAGTGTGCCGCTCTGAAATACACCGCTGAATATGTAAAGCCTGGCGACCTTATATTGTGGATGGATGCCGGTCTGGTTCCGCTGAAACCCATTGATGAAATATTCCAAATAATCGAGCGAGAGGGAATATTCTTCGTTGACCACTCTGAGAGGCCCGAATGGCCATTCTATAACGTTCAGTTAACCCACCCGGTCAGTCTTGCCCATATGAAGGCTACGGAGGAGGAAAAATACTCTCCTCATATACGAAGCTCCCTCGTCGGCTATAAATTCAAAGGAAAGCACCAGGAACTGATCGACCAAGCTTTTGAATACTCAAAAATCAAGGAAATAATCGCGTGGCCCAAACATATAAGCGAGAATGAAAAGGTATCTATTGATCAACAGAACAGCGCTTATGGAAAAACAAAGGTCTTGCCTTTAGGAAGGTTCCTTCGGCCCAAGAAAACCGCCCGCATTAAGTCTTTCTCATACTGGGGACACAGGCAAGACCAGAGCATTTATTCGATACTGTGTGCAAGGTATAAATGTAAGTCGTACCCTGGCAAGAAATACTGCTGTGGGAGTGAGCAGTCTTCCTCAGTCTCCAAAATGACTTGGCAAAGCGGCGGAAAATTAGATCTACCGGAGCCAAGCTCGAAAATACCTGAAAACTTTGACGACGTATTAATTTATCAGCATAGAGGATTATATGATAATCTGCATGGATTGAGATTCTCCATATCCTCTGATGTAAACCAGAAGGACTTAGTAAGTAAGCGAGGGCGTTACGTGCATGACAAATTACGTCCATCACGGGACACCGCTGCTTCAACGATTACCGTAATCACTCCGAGCTTCAACCAGGCCAAGTTTCTAGCCGAATGTTTAGCATCCGTGGCAAAGCAGAAATACGAGCCAATTGAGTATCTGATATACGACCCAGGCTCAACCGATGGGAGCTGCGAAATCGCGAGAGAATTCTCGAATAAATACGATTACGTAAAGCTTATTGAAGAGCAGGATAGCGGGCAGTCCGACGCCGTATCGAAGGGAATGCTCGCCGCGCAAGGCGACATAATTGCGTGGCTAAATTCGGATGATATGTATGCCGATGATAGTGTTTTCTCTCACGTGATAGACCGCTTCAATAAGGATGATAAACCGGACATCGTTTACGGACTCTCGGTTTTTGTCGATGAGAAAGGAAACAAGCTCAAAGACGTATACATAAACCGTGACAGCTCCTCACTCAAGGCAAGACTCCACCAAGAGGTAGGTATAGCACAACCGTCTGTCTTCATGAGGAAATCCGTGCCAAGAACTATAGGCACGCTCGACACGTCACTCCAGTACGCCATGGATTACGAGTATTGGATCAGGGCGGCTCAGGCCGGTCTCAGGTTCGCCTTTCTTCCTGTGATACTTTCCTACTATAGATATTACCCCCACAGCAAGACCTCGGGACAGAGGGGGAAAAGCCTGTACGAAACCCTGGACGTCGTGAAGCGGCACTACGGATACGTACATATCAACTGGCTTAAAAGATACGCCTCGTACCTCGTGGAGAAGCATGATGGGATATTTCAGGCTTCGGACATGAGCTACGATAACCCTATCATAGTGGACACGGTAAGGCAGCTCGCCACAGTCTATAACACCTCGGTAGATACGATAAATGTCTTCCTTGGTAACAAGGACGTGACTCCATACAAGCATACGTACAACGAAATGAGGAGATTCAATTTGCAATTTAAAAGGCATTGCGTCATCGTCCCTGATGGAGACAAAGAGCTGTGGAAAGAGATAAAGAAGCCCGATGGCATCTATCACGTCCGGTTTGTGGGCGGCCGCCGTTTTGCGTTTGAAAAGCAATGGATGAAGGACGAATCTAGGAAGGCCCGCGAGAATTTGCATAAGCTAAAAGATGCTCGGCAAAGTGATGAATGCGTAATTGTGGGCAACGGACCAAGCCTGGCGAGAACCAATCTGGACTGGCTGAAAGGTCAGGACGTATTTGTTTCGAACAACGTTTTCATAAATGAAAAACTAATAGGATTGGCCAAATACTACGCAGTGACAAACTATCTTGTCGCTGAGCAAGGGTACTGGCATATTAATTCCTTGCAGCATGTTTACAAGTTTTTCCCCTGGTTCCTTGGTTATTGTCTCAATTCTGACGAAAGGACATTTTTCCTGAATGCTGTCGGCGATGCTGAATTCTGCACAGATATACTTGAAAAGATTTCCTGGAAATCTACCGTCAGCTTTTTCATTATGCAAATCGCTTATTGGCTGGGTTATAGGAGGGTTGTGCTAATAGGCTTCGACCATAACTACGCACAGCCTCAGAATATAAAAGAAGGGACCCTGATCTACCAAGACCAAGATGACGTCAACCATTTTGACCCTAGTTACTTCAGGGGTAAGAGGTGGCAAGCGGCGGATGTCAAGAACATGGAAGAAGTGTACTGGCTCGCCAAGAGGGCCTTCGAAGAGGATGCAAGAGAAATCATCAATGCCACCGTCGGCGGGCACCTAGAGGTTTTCAGAAGAGACAGCTTGGAAAACGCCTTGCCGCATAGGACATATGAACAGGGTGTAACTACCAGCCCAACTACGCCACCTCCCAGCCCCAGTGTTCTGGCAGGTTGTCATACCCGAGACGACCACGCACACTTTGATGAGAGCAGGCTAATCTCCGCCGTGTTATCTGACCGGTCAGAGAGGCCACTGATGATTGACGTCGGAGCTATGCATGGCTCAGCGTTCGCTCCATTCCTTGAGCACGGCTGGCGAGTCTTTGCATTCGAGCCAGACCCCGCTAACCGGGAAGAGCTCGAGACACGCTTCGGTCACAACCCGAATGTCACCATCGATGACAGGGCAGTTGCCGACCGGATTGTTGAAAATATACCCTTTTACTCCTCTGCTGTAAGCCCCGGTATCAGCTCTCTGCATCCCTTCCATAAGAGCCACAAAGAGGCTTGCACGGTGTCGACCACGACTATCGCAGATTTTGTCAGGGAAAAGGATTTGCACCATATCGATTACTTGAAAATTGATGCCGAAGGCTATGACCTGCTGATACTCAAAGGTGTGCCCTGGGACAGCATCAAGCCGGACGTGATTATGTGTGAGTTCGAGGACAGCAAGACCAGGTCGCTTGGTTACACCATGCACGACATGGCACGTTACCTCACCGAGCGCGGTTACACAGTCCTGGTCAGTGAGTGGCATCCCATAATCCGTTACGGCGTCAAGCATGACTGGCACCGGTTAGCAACTTACCCATGTGAACTGCGCGATCCGAATGCCTGGGGCAACTTGATTGCTTTTCGTGACCAGCCGGACCTCCAGAGAATTGCGACTATTGCAAGACGTATTGTCAAAATCGATAAGGTAGCTTTGCAAGGAGATATGAAAGTGACAAGCTTAAGAGCCAGGGGACTTTACCAGAGGCTTGTAGATTATCTGAAGACCCATTATCCGGCGATAATTACCATCGGCCGCTTCGTCAAGTGGAGCCTGGCAACGCTGAAAAACACTTTCTTTGGCATCGGCGGAATAGCTGTTCTTGTCACATTAGGACTTTATATTGCCGGAGCTTTGATTGAACCTTTACGCTGGTACCTGGTGGGAACCGCTACCGCCCTGTTACTATTGTGCGGCGGGCTGCTGGCGCTATTTTATGCCCGGTCTATATTAAATCGTTTTGTCAATGACCAAAGAACGCAGGTATCGGATATCAAGAAGGAAGTCGCTCCATATAACGAGGCCGACCACTTACGACTCGAACGAGCCGTAAGCATTGAGAAGCAAGTGGAGATGGCCGAACTCCAATATGACCTTCGAGACAGCAAGAAGATCTTGTTCTTCAATGCCACGTCAGGACCTGCAATGTTGGGTTTCGCATCAACAGCAGGATTGATAATCTCGTGGGCGTTGCGCCTTTCTGGACATAGAGTCCTTCACTTGGTCTGCCGTAAGGGCTTGAGACGATGTATTCAGGGAACAAATCGGTACGATCTAAACCAGCCTATGCCGTGCGAAATATGTCATGCAATCAAGAGCAAGATGTTCCCGCAAGACCTCCGCTGGTATCTGGAGCCGAAACCAAAAGTCCCCAGCACGCTGATTCCTCTGGGATCTTATTCGCTGGATGATCTGGCTGACTTTGTCTATCAGGGGATTAAAGTCGGGGAGCTTTGTATTTCCTCTGTTCGGTGGACTCTTCGCAGACACCGATTAGACTCCGATCCAAGGTCCACTCGACTGCTTCGTGAATACATCAGAGGAGGAATGAGTATAGTTGATACACTGCAGAGACTACTCCAAGATCAGGAATTGCACTCTATGGTCGTGTTCAACGGCGTATTCTATCCTGAAGCAATAGCCAGGGCAGTGGCGCTGCAGAAGGGGCTACCTGTTGTGGCGTACGAGGTGTCGATACCATCCCTAACCGTGTTTCTGTCACACGGTGCTGCGGCAGGAGGGGGCTTGATAACAATCCCCGAGGACTTCCAGATGAGCGCCACTCAGGAAGCAGACTTTAATCGGTACATGTCGCAGCGCATCGGGGGTACTGTGGGCCAAGCAGGACTCTGGCCTGAGATGAAGGGTATAGAACCGGATCTGCAGGCTTTTGCAGGCCAGCATAAAAATGTGGTAAGTGTATTTACAAATGTGATTTTCGATACGAGCCAGTATGGCGCGAACACAGTTTTCGAAAGCATGTTCGACTGGCTGGACGAGATAATGAAGCTGGCAAGTCTTCATCCGGAGACCCTGTTCATTGTCCGAGCCCATCCCGCCGAAATTCTCCCTCACCATGAAAGTGAAGAACTTGTGGGTGATTGGCTAAAAGAACAGAGCTACCTGGCAATTCCGAACGTCCGTTTCATACCCCCGACGGACTACATTAGTTCATATGAGCTTCTCAATATCTCTCGTTTCTGCCTTGTTTATAACTCGACCATCGGCCTGGAAGCGGTTGTTCTGGGCATACCGACAGTCACGGCTGCAGCAGGGAGGTACAGCGGTGCAGGAGTTACACATGCCCCTGCCAGTCGGGAGGCATATAGAGAACTTGTGGAGACATTCTTGAAAAACGGCCCTCCACCCGTGGAGGATGCTGTGCGGCAGCGAGCACGCTACTACATGTACCAGCTTTTCTTCCTTCAGGGGCTTGATTTCTCTGCTTTCCTTGAATCACCCGACTGGACTCTCAAACCCATCGACGCTTCCGTATTACATCCCGATAATTCTCCGGAGATGAACATCATCTACAAAGGGATTATGGAAGGTGGACCGTTTTACTATCCCCATTGATATTCATAGCGATGTTTGTTTTGGAGGTGTACAGATGCAGAGCTTTTTGAGTGACAAAGTAATCCTTATTACGGGCGGCACAGGCTCTTTCGGTCAGAAATTCACCGAGATAGCTTTGCAGGAATATAATCCAAGAGTACTACGCATATTCTCTCGGGGAGAGCTGCTTCAGCAGGAAATGCGTCAGAAATTCAACGATGACCCTCGTCTTCGTTTTTTCATTGGCGACGTTAGAGATAGAGAGAGAGTATACAGGGCGATGAATGGCGTAGATATTGTCGTCCATGCTGCAGCTCTAAAGCAAGTCCCGACCGCCGAATACAACCCTATTGAGGCGGTGCGGACAAATATCGATGGGGCAACCAATGTAGTTGACGCCGCAATTGATAATGGCGTGACAAAAATAATGGCCATAAGCACTGATAAAGCGGTTCATCCCATTAACCTCTACGGGGCTACTAAATTGGTGATGGAGAGGCTTTTTGCTCAAGCCAATGTTTATACCGGGGCACGAGAAAGCAAGTTTAGCTGCGTGCGCTATGGCAATGTTATCGGTAGCCGAGGCAGCGTCATCCCACTTTTCTTAGAGCAAAGGGAAAATGGTGTGATAACCATCACCGATGAGACAATGACCAGGTTCTGGATTACCTTGGAACAGGGAGTTCGCTTTGTTATCGATTGTATGGATAGAATGCATGGGGGGGAGGTATTCGTTCCTAAGATTCCTAGTATGAAGATTACTGAGTTAGCGGATGTCATCGCTCCAGGAGCCAAGAGGGAGGTCGTAGGAATACGCCCCGGGGAAAAAGTGAATGAAATTCTTTTGACAGAGGAAGAGGCTAGACATGCCAGAGAATTTGATGATTACTTCGTCATCGAGCCGGAATATCCTTTTTGGGGAAAAGATAATGTCAAAGGCGGAAAGCTTCTCCCGGAAGGCTTCAGATATACCAGCGACAATAACAACTGGTGGCTGAGTGAAGATGAACTGAAAAGGATGATAGAGGCACTTTAAGTGGAGCAGCTTGCCATCAAAGGGGGAAGGCCGGTAAGAAGTAATATTCTCCCCTACGGGCATCATTGGGTTGACGATGACGATATTGCCTCAGTCGTCGAGGTTCTCAAGAGCGACTGGATTACTCAGGGTCCAAAGGTTGACGAGTTTGAAAGGAAGGTAGCCGAATATTGCGGTGCTAAGTATGCCGTGGCGGTATCCAGCGGCACGGCTGCCCTGCATGCTGCCTGCTCAGTAGCCGGGATTTCAAAGGGAGACGAGGCAATAACCACTCCTATCACTTTCGCTGCTACTGCCAATGCCGTAGTATATTGTGGTGGCAAGCCAGTATTTGCCGACATAAGAGACGATACGCTAAACATTGACGCGGTGGAAATAAGGAGGAAATTATCGCCAAAAACCAAAGCGGTCCTACCGGTGGACCTTGCTGGTCACCCTGCTGATTTGGATGAGATAAAAGCCGTAGCTGAAAAGAGAAAACTATTGGTAATCGAGGATGCCTCCCATGCCTTGGGGGCAGAATACAGGGGCAGGAAAATCGGCAGTTTGTCCGACATGACCATTTTTAGCTTTCACCCTGTGAAGCACGTTACCACCGGTGAAGGCGGAATGGTCTTGACCAACAACAAGGAATTCTATGAAAGGCTCAGAATTTTCCGGCACCACGGAATAATTAAGGGCAATTCAGATAAAGGCTCGTGGTATTACGAAATACTTGAGCCCGGGCACAACTTCAGGATTACTGACTTCCAATGTGCCTTGGGCATTAGCCAACTCAAGAAGCTGGACCGCTTTATTGAGCGGAGGAGGAGAATAGCTTCAAGATATAATGAGGCGTTCTCTGAGATGAAGGAGATCATAACTCCCATGGAAAGTGCGGACGTTAAGGCAGCATATCACATATATGTTATCCAGATACGCACTGAGCTATTGAAAGTTGAGAGAAAAGAAGTATTTGAAGCCTTGAAAGCAGAAAATATAGGGGTGAATGTTCATTATGTGCCACTGCACCTTCACCCATTCTATCAAAGAGAGTTCGGCTATAAGAAAGGCGACTATCCCAAGGCCGAGAGATATTATGAAAGGGCAATCACCCTGCCCATTTTCCCGAAAATGGGTGATGAGGATGTTCAGGACGTGATTGAGGCAGTACAGAAGGTGATACAATACTATCGAAAGTAGCGTTGCGATGAAGGTTGTAGCCATAATCCAGGCACGGATGGGTTCAACTAGATTGCCTAGGAAGGTGCTGGAGGACCTGGCGGGTGAGCCAATGCTAGCGCGTGTTGTCAACCGTACTCGTCGGACTAAGACATTAGATACGGTTATTGTGGCAACCACAACACAACCAGATGATGCTGCCATCGTTAGTTTGTGTAAGGAAAGAGGCTGTCCTTTCTTCAGAGGCAGTGAAGATGATGCCCTTGACCGTTATTACCGAGCGGCTTTAGCTTTTAAGGCGGATGTTGTGGTCCGTATTACTGCTGATTGTCCTCTCATTGAGCCTGAGATTATTGACAGGGTGATTAGCGAGTTCGTTTCATCCCATCTAGAGGTAGACTATGTAAGCAATAGCCTGGTACGTACCTTCCCCCGAGGCCTTGATGTAGAGGTTATGAGCTTTGCTGCTTTGGAAAAGGCATGGCAAGAGGATTGTAATCCATCTTGGCGGGAGCATGTGACGCCGTATATATGGCGCCAGCCCGAAAAATTCAAAATCCTTAATGTAGCTAATGACGTGGACTATTCTTATATGCGTTGGACGGTGGATACCATTGAAGATTTGACCTTCGTTCGCAAGATTTACAACTATTTTCAAAATGATGCTTTCACTTGGAGAGAGGTCTTACACCTACTGGAGATGCATCCCAAATGGCTGGAAATTAACCGGCACGTGCAGCAAAAGGTGGTTCAGTAGGCTATGGAGCACTTAAAGGAGAGGCATCTGGTCATTCGAGTCGATACCAGCACGCAGATAGGCACGGGGCATCTGATGCGCTACCTGGCGCTGGGATGGAGTAATGCGAAGTGAATAGGCGAACAGTTGATCCCAACAATCTCCCTGCATGGTCCGTATGGCCGGCTCGCTTACTTGGGCTTGCCCCGTGGACGATCCCTTCTCGGACACTTCAGAAGGTAGAGCAAGAGTATGATAAGGAGAAGTATGCACAATGCCTGGATTACTACTATACCCATGCAGGTGGGAATGTAACACCGGAAGAGATCAAACAGTTCGAGTTTAGTCGTGGTGCTGATAGCCAGATATGCGTCTCATGCGGCGACGATCTCTATGAGACCAGTTTGACTGAAGCCAGGGCGGAATACTATGGGTTGCTCCAAGACACATTGCGCCGCGAAGTGGAGAGGTGTGAAACTGTCGTCGAGCTCGGCTGTGGCTACGGATATAATTTATGGGTGCTGAAACAACACTTTCCCACCAAGACCTTTCTGGGGGGGGAATACTCAGACAACGCCATACGGTTGGCGTCACACCTTTATCAGCATGACCCCAGGATCAGAGTCTTGTACTTTAATTTCTGTGATCACCAGAATTACAGCCTACTTAAAGAAATAAATCCCCCAATTGTGATGTTCACAATGCATGCCATTGAACAGCTGCAGTCGTCTGCACCGGTGCTTGACGCCATTTTGAGATATAGAGAAAGCATACAAACTGTATTTCACTTCGAGCCAGTCTACCAACTGCATGACGAGACATTGCTGGGATTGATGAGGCGCCGTTATGCTGAGTTAAATGATTACAATAGGGATTTGCTCTTCGAATTGCAACAACGATCGTATATTCGCATTCTCAGTATTCAGACAAACGTGATCGGACTAAATCCCTTGAACCCGACTTCTGTCATTGAGTGGGAGTTCAGCCGTGTCTAACAAGCAAGGCTCTGGATTATCCAATGCTCTCATCATCCGTGCTGATGCCAATGCAGAAATGGGTACAGGGCATTTGATGCGCTGCCTAGCACTGGCGCAGGCATGGAAGGATGCTGGAGGCGGGGCAACTTTTATCACTGCCTGCGAGGGTGAAGCTTTGCTCCAGCGGCTCCGAGAGGAGAAATTCGACGTCCATGTACTAGGTCACTCACACCCGGACTCCAGCGACTGGGACTATACGAAGAACATTCTGGCTGCTTATCCCAGTGCTTGGGTCGTGCTGGATGGCTATCATTTTAATGAAGTCTACCAGCAAAGGGTTAAGGAAGCCGAACACAGGTTGCTTGTGATAGATGATATGGCTCATTTGAAGCATTATTACGCCGATATTGTGCTTAACCAGAACCTGCACGCTGAGCAACTGCATTACTCTTGTGAGCCTTACACCCGCCTCTTGTTGGGCACGCGTTATGTGCTCCTCAGGCGGGAGTTTCTTGGCTGGAAGGATTGGAGGCGAGATATTCCAGAGGTAGCAAGGCGGGTGCTTGTGACTTTAGGAGGCGGTGATCCTGAGAATTACACGCTTAAAGTGATTCAGGCTCTCCAGAAGGTCGATGTATCCGGTTTGGAAGCTACCGTCGTCATTGGAGCGAGCAACCCCCATGCAGATGTGCTTGAGGCGGCAATAGGACAAAGCCGTATCCCCATCCATTTGAGCCCTAATGCTAGGAATATGCCTGAGTTGATGGCGTGGGCCGATCTGGCCGTGTCAGCAGGAGGCAGTACAGTTTGGGAACTAGCGTTCATGGGGGTACCCACTATCGCCCTGGTGTTAGCGGATAACCAGCAGTACATCGTCAGAGAGTTGAATAGGGCCGGGATCACACTGGACTTGGGATGGTGTACAGGTATGAGCTCAGTTGATATTGGTGCAGCATTTATGCAGTTGTCGAGGGCTTTGGGAGTGCGGATGGAGATGATACAACGGGGGCAGCAGCTGGTTGACGGTAGAGGAGGACAGAGAGTAATATCTGCAATGGTTGCTAAGTGAGGAGGCATGAATGCGAATTCTCTATCTGGGGAACAATTGGTTGGGATGGCAGATCTTGAAATGGCTTAAGGAACAAGGTGAAGAAATCGCGGGGTTAGCCATTCATCCGCCTCGAAAACAAAAATACGCAAGCGAGATACGGCAGGTAGCCAATCTGCCCTCAGACAAGATTTTTGATGGAGCTAAGTTAAACGATCCGGAGTTGATAGAGTCTATCAAGAGCTTAGCTCCCGACATTTGACTACATCCTCAAGCCAGAGTTTCTGTCGATATTCCCACAGGGTGTGGTAAACTTGCACCCTGCATATCTGCCCTACAATCGCGGGCAGTATCCTAACGTCTGGAGCATCATTGAGGGGACGCCGTCAGGCGTGACTTTGCATTACATGGATGAGGGAATAGATACAGGTGCAATCATTGCCCAAAAAAAGGTGCCAGTAGAGATGGTGGATACTGGAGAGACTCTATACCGGAAGTTGGAGCAGGCCTCCTTGGCATTGTTCAGTGAGTCATGGCCATTGGTTAGAGCAGGCAAGGTACCACGCATCCCACAGAGCGGTGAGATAGGTACATACCATCGCACGGATGATGTGGAGGCTATCGACGAAATAGACCTAGATCGTGCATATGTTGCCCGTGACCTTATCAATGTTCTACGAGCTCGTACCTTCCCGCCCTATAAAGGGGCGTATTTTACAGCTAATGGGAAGAGAGTGTATATGCGTCTTGGGTTAGAATATGGCGAGGAAGGGTTGACTCATGAAAGATAAAACGTATCTAGTGGCAGGCTACAAACCATGGAACCATCGGATCTTTGATGAGGTCATTAGCAGGTATCCCGGTCGATGGCACCTTATCGGGGACCCCGAGCAGCTTAGTCTGAAGGCAGTCCGTGTGCTCAACCCCCGCTACATCTTCTTTCTCCACTGGTCTTGGAAGGTACCTAACGAGATTGTCAAGGAATATGAATGTGTATGTTTCCACATGACAGACGTTCCCTATGGGCGAGGGGGCAGCCCTTTGCAGAATATCATCTTGAAGGGACACAAGCATACAAAAATAACTGCTCTCAGAATGACGGAAAAGATGGATGCGGGTCCTGTCTACTTAAAAGACGACTTATGCGTAGAGAGTGGCAGCGCAGAGGAAATTTATATTCGCGCTACATACAAATCAGCTGATATGATAGAACGTATTATCTCACAAGACCTGAAACCAGTTCCACAAAGAGGCGAGGCCACAGTCTTCAAACGCAGGAGACCAGAGGATAGTGAAATACCACGTTTGCACACTCTGCACCAGCTTTACAATTTTATCCGCATGCTGGATGCCGAAGGATATCCTCGGGCCTTTTTCTATTACAAAGATTTCCGGTATGAGTTAAGTCGAGCCACATTATATGACGGTCGAATTGAGGCAAATGTGATAATCACTCCTCTGGAGGATAGCAAGTGATGAAAGTGTTAGTAGTTGCAGCTCACCCTGATGACGAAGTGTTAGGATGTGGTGGCACTATTCCCCGTCTTGCTAAGGAGAAGCATGAGGTCTATATTTCAATTCTAGGCGAAGGAATTACTTCACGGTATGAGAAGTACGAGGAGGCCAAAGAGAGCCTTATAGAAGAACTGCACGCTCGAAGCCGCGAAGTAGCAAAATATCTACTTGCCAAAGACATATTCTTGTCTCGCCTTCCCGACAATCGCTTCGATACAGTCCCACTTTTGGATATTATTAAAATAATTGAGAACCTGGTAGACAGATTGCAACCCAATGTTATCTATACACATCACGGCGGGGATTTGAACATTGACCACAAAATTGTCCACCAAGCAGTGTTGACAGCAGCGAGGCCTCTAAGAGATTGTCCAGTGAAAGATATCTACGCCTTTGAAGTGCCTTCTTCCACTGAGTGGGCATTTCAACAGTTTGAATCAGTGTTCTTTCCAAATGTATTTGTAGACATTACACAGACCTTGGAAATTAAAGTGCAGGCGATGCAGCTTTACAAATCCGAGGCTTGCCCCTTTCCCCATCCCCGCTCTCCCGAAGCGCTTCGAGCCATTGCTCACAGATGGGGAAGCACGGTCGGAGTGGAAGCAGCCGAAGCCTTTCAATTGATAAGGTCGACAAGGTAAATTGAGAACCTATGCTGAGAGAAAATTATGTCGATATCAATGGCCGCAAGATCGGCCCTGGTTTTCCTGTCTATATTGTGGCTGAGCTATCGGCCAACCACAGACAGAAACTCGATGAAGCTATTGAGTTGATTAGAGTCGCCAAGGAAGTAGGCGCAGATGCAGTTAAACTGCAAACCTACACCCCAGATACCATGACCATCCAATGCGATAATCCGGAGTTCCGAATTGGCGGCGGAACTCTTTGGGATGGAAAGACCCTTTATGACCTCTACAGCGAAGCCTATATGCCCTGGGAATGGCAGCCCAAGCTGAAAAAGCTGGCGGATGACCTAGGGATTGATCTACTCTCCACGCCTTACGACAAAACAGCAGTGGACTTCCTAGAAGAGATGGGTGTGCCGGCCTATAAAGTTGCCTCCTTTGAAATTGTGGATATTCCTCTCATCGAATATATTGCAAGCAAGGGCAAGCCGATAATTCTGTCAACAGGTATGGCCGCGCTTGAGGAGATAGAGGAGGCTGTGCAGGCAGCGCGAAAGGCTGGAGCTTCTCAGATTGCTTTGCTCAAGTGCACTAGTGTTTATCCTGCCCCACCCGAAGAGATGAATTTGCGCACCATACCTGATCTGGCTAAGAAATTCAGGGTGCCTGTTGGGCTTTCAGATCATACCATGGGAATTTCTGTGCCAGTGGCGGCTGTGGCGTTGGGAGCCTGCATCGTGGAGAAGCACTTTACCCTTTCGCGGAGCATCCCCAGTCCTGACAGTGCATTCTCCTTGGAGCCTGATGAGTTTAAATCAATGGTTCGGGCAATAAGAACCGCCGAGAAAGCACTGGGCGAAGTGAACTATGAAGTCACTGAACAAGAAGCCAAAAGCCGAGTCTTTCGCCGCTCTCTTTTTATAATCAAAGATGTGAAAGCGGGTGAAGTATTTACCGAGGAAAATATAAGTTCTATCCGGCCGGGTTATGGCCTACATCCTCGTTATCTAAAAGAAGTGCTAGGTCGGCGAGCTGCACAAGATATTCAGACGGGAACGCCACTTAGCTGGGAATTGATATCCTGAACCCAGTAAAAGGATTAGAAATCTTATTCAGCCTCGTCATTACCATGGCTTTTTGAAGTGGTACCTCGCCAGATTAATACGTTGTCTGTGCATTGCTCCGCTGTGATTCGTTGCCAGAACGAAAAGCATCATATCTATCCAAAGCAACTTGGTCCTCGAACCATAACAAACGAGAAGGTTGAACGGGAGCGTTACATCGACTATACTACCAGTGCTGCGGAGGAAGAGTTTGTCAGAGATCATTGACATATCAGTGCCCCTCCTACCTCGAATGCCTGTCTGGCCGGGGGACGGTGGTATTCGCATCTTGCCGGTAAAACGTATGGCAACAGGGGATAAGAATAATTTGTCCCGACTCGACTGCGGTGTCCATACCGGCACTCATGTGGATGCCCCCTGGCACTTTTTAGAGGATGGAAGCACTGCAGAGCAGTTACCTCTGGACGCGATGCTGGGCGAAGCTTTCGTGGCTTATCTGCCAGAAGTTGATGTAATTACGGCTGAGACTCTCGCTCGGTTGACGCTCCCCAAGGGCACAACGCGCTTGCTACTGCGTACGCGTAACTCGGAGCTATGGGAAACAGGAGTCACAGAGTTCAAGAAGGACTTTGTAGCGCTAACAAGCGATGCTGCTCAATGGCTGGTGGACCAGGGCATTCGCCTGATAGGCGTGGACTACCTGTCGGTGCATCGCTACGGCGATGGTCCACTGACGCATCAAATTTTGCTAAGAGCAGGCCTAATTATCGTTGAAGGGCTGAACCTGACTGGCGTGGCACCCGGGAAATATGAACTTATCTGTTTACCGTTGCGTCTGAATGGTGCCGATGGGGCGCCCGCCAGGGCTGTTCTCAGAAGGCTCCCTGCACGAGGCTAGAAAACGAGGCTATTTTAATATGTCATCTCTATCCTCAAACCCAGAGCCCATAATCGTCGCTCTGGTTCCCATGCGCCATCATAGCGAGCGCGTGCCGGGCAAGAACTACCGCCCATTTGCCGGGCAGCCCCTCTACCACCACATTATCAGAAGTTTGCAAGCCTGCCCGCTTATTTCGCAGGTTGTGGTAAATACCGATAGCCCCACCATTATAGAGGACTTATCGAGATGTTTTCCGAATGTTCGAGTGATTGAAAGACCAGCGCACTTGAGGGCTAACACCATACCTATGAATGATATCCTGCTTTACGATGTTAATAAGGTGAAAGCTGATTTCTATTTGCAGACGCATAGCACTAACCCCTTGCTCCGTGCGGATACAATCTCACGAGCTGTGCAGTTATTCCTCGACAATTATCCAACTCACGATTCACTATTCTCAGTGACAAGAGTACAGAGCCGCCTCTGGGACAGCCGGACACGCGCCATAAACCATGACCCAGCAGTCCTGCTGCGCACCCAGGACCTACCGCCAGTCTATGAAGAGAACTCATGTCTTTACATTTTCACCAAAGAGGTTTTGGAAAAACGGCACAACCGCATTGGCGAGAGGCCCTTGATGTTCGAGATTGACCGTATAGAATCCTGGGACATAGACGAGGAGCAGGACTTTCGCATTGCTGAAGTTCTTTATACTGAGCGTGAGAAGTTAGAATGAAGCGACGAATACTCATCTTGTGGAGAAAACTGCTATGATTAGGGTTGGAGATACGTCAAGTAAACACAATCCTGCTTTGTACAGTGGCAAGGCGCCCGGCTCTCTGGAGGAAAATGAATAAGACTAACAGTCTAAAATCAAAACTGCGAAATAAACAGCTAACGATAGGGTCGTGGATAACTCTTGGTCATTCTTCTATTGCTGAAATCATGGCAAAGGCTGGGTTCGACTGGCTAACGGTGGATATGGAACACAGCGCCATAACCCTAGCCGAGGCACAGCAGCTAGTCCAGGTGATTGAACTCAGTGGATGTGTCCCGCTGGTACGGGTGGGGACCAACGATGCCAATCTCATTAAAAGGGTCATGGATACGGGTGCCCACGGCGTGATTGTGCCCATGGTTAACACTAAAGAGGATGCCGAACAGGCAGTCGGTGCTGTCAAGTACCCACCGCAGGGATTTCGGGGAGTCGGTCTGGCTCGCGCTCAGTCCTACGGCACCAACTTTGATGGATACCGAAAGTGGAATGAAACCGAGAGTATCGTCATCGTTCAGATAGAACATATTAAGGCGGTGGAGAACCTGGAGACGATTTTATCTGTGGAAGGGGTGGACGCCTTTATCGTTGGACCTTATGATATTTCTACATCCCTTGGCGTACCAGGGCAATTCGACCACCCCGAGATGACATCGGTCTTGAGTAAGGTACTGGACACCGCCAGGCGGCTTAAGGCGGTTGCTGGCTATCACGTGGTCCCTCCCGACACAACCCAGGTCCTGGAAAAAATAAAACAGGGCTACCGCTTTCTGGCATATAGCACTGACTTTCTATTCCTGGGTGATTCCTGTCGCGGCGGACTTAAGACTATTCGTGAGACTCTGGCGGGAGAGTATGAGTAGGATACTAATTACCACTAGCTCTTTTGGGAAAGACAATGTTTCGCCTCTCGATTTACTCCAGAAAGCAGGTTATGAGACCATAACTAATCCTTATGGGAGAAAGTTAACTGAAGAGGAAGTACTTAATCTTATCTTAGAAGTCAAGCCGGTGGGGATGATTGCTGGAGTTGAGCCCATAACTGCTCGTGTTCTCCAACAAGCGAAAGGCTTAAAGGTTGTTTCTCGCTGTGGAGTTGGGCTGGAAAGCGTGGATTTAGATGCTGCCCGAAGTCTGGGCATTACTGTTACAAATACACCGGATGCCCCCACTGAGGCTGTAGCAGAGTTGACAATTGGGCTAATCTTCAACCTGCTAAGAAAAATTTCCTTTCTTGATAAGGAACTCAGGAAGGGGAATTGGACTAAGGAAAGCGGAAGCTTGGTGCGAGGCAAGAAGGTTGGCATCATCGGCTTAGGTCGCATCGGCAAAAGAGTTGCAGAGATGCTGTTAGCACTCGGGACAAAGGTAGCCGGGACAGATATACAACCGGATTACGAGTGGCTCCAAAAAAACCAGGTCCCTTTAGTTAGTTTAGAAGAGTTGCTGAAACAAAGCGAAATTCTATGCCTGCATGTTTCATATACAGTAAGTAACGAGCAACTCATCGGCAAGAAAGAAATAGAAGCTATGCCAAAAGGAGCCTATCTAATAAATACTTCGCGGGGTGAGATTATCGACCACGATGCCCTATACTTCATGTTGACGGACGGACATTTAGCCGGTGCGGCACTGGATGTTTTTGACCACGAGCCATACACCGGACCTCTGACCAATCTCGATAATGTTGTTCTCACGCCCCACATTGGTTCCTATGCTAGAGAAGCACGCGTGGAGATGGAGATTCAGGCAGCAGAGAACCTAATTGAAGGACTAAGGAAGCAAGCATGATCAGGGCAGTTATTTTTGACCTTGACGGTGTTATAATCGAGTCCGCCGAAATTAAGACCAAGGCTTTTGAGGTGCTCTTTGCTGATTATCCTGACAGGTTGCCAGAAATTATCAGCTATCATCAAAAACAAGCTGGCATTTCTCGTTACGTTAAATTCAGATACTTTTATGAGAAAATACTGGGGAAAGAGCTTTCAGACCAAGAGGAGGCCGAGTTAGGGGAAAGGTTCTCTCAAATCGTCGTGAGACAGATACTTAAAGCTCCATTTGTACCGGGAGCTATTGAATTTCTCTCCCAAAATAAGAATCGCTACCATTTCTTTGTTGCGTCCGGTACACCCGAGGATGAACTCCAGAATATTCTGAACAATCGTCAGTTGACCCCCTTTTTTCTGGAGGTACACGGAGCTCCAAAAGACAAAACCGATATCATAGAAGATATTTTAAATAGATATGCGTTCCAGAGAAAGAACGCTGTCTTCATTGGTGACGCCGAAAGTGATCGGGCTGCTGCTGAAAGAACGGGGATATTATTCATTGCCCGTCTTACCGAAGAGAATCACCAATTGAAAGACTGCCGATGGAAAGTTAATGATTTGACCGATCTGGATACCTTTTTACAAAATATGTGTGGTAAGGAGGGTGATAAAAAATGAAAGCTATAGTCTTTGGCGGTTCTGGTTTTATAGGTAGTTATGTGGCTGACCGTTTGACTGAAGCGGGCTATGAAGTGATTATATTTGATCTCAAACCTTCGCTATACCTTTTACCTGCTCAAAAGATGGTGGTAGGCGACATATTGGACAAGAAGGCTGTCTTTGATGCGGTCAAAAGCTGCGACTACATATATAATTTTGCTGCTATGGCTGATTTGGATGCCGCGACCACAGAGCCGTTAACGACAATAGAGCAGAATATAATGGGGACAGCTATCCTTCTAGAAGGCGCACTAAAAAGCGGGGCTAAGCGATTTATTCAAGCCAGTACAATCTATGTTTATAGTGACACGGGCGGTTTCTATCGGTGTAGCAAACAGTCAGCCGAACTCTACATTGAAGAGTACAAC
>Ga0307430_1000469_pt1 | contig 35079 bp, 31 predicted proteins | sample SalMarWE160130MG_FD_202159 | JGI IMG/M metagenome (GOLD analysis project Ga0307430, IMG submission 202159) | Salt marsh sediment microbial communities from the Plum Island Ecosystem LTER, Massachusetts, United States - WE1603-130 | ecosystem: Environmental > Aquatic > Marine > Intertidal zone >...
CGTAAGGGCAGTGGTTTTGTGATAAACCAAAGGATATCTCACGCCGCTTATTTTTACAGCATTATAAGGACATCACCGACCACAAGAGGAAATGATGGAGAGAGTCGTGTGGAATATCCCCTATTCTTCTGAAAATCGAAAGATGGAAACATTATGGACGTGCCAATTACGTCAAATAATCCTCATAGGAGCTTGAGTTGGGTAGGTGGCCTTTGGCCATCAAGTGTGATGTAGGGGGCAGCGCGTTCGCTGAGAACACCGATTTTACGCAGGTCCCCCAATTCTCGGAAAATTTGATACTTCCGCGTTTTGAGAATCGATGCTGCGCCCTTCGGGCCGATACCGGGTACCCGCAGCAGAACTTCTCGATCGGCACGATTGATCTCCACGGGTGCCTCGGCCAGCGCGGTTTGCGCATAGGCGAGTTTTGGGTCGCAGTCGATGGGTAGAAATCCATCCCTGGTGAAGGATATTTCCTCGAAATCGAAACCGTAATCCCGTATCAGATAAGATGCCTGATAGAGGCGATGTTGGCGCAGCGGGTTTGTGGGCGGGTGGTTTTCTAATGGGGTACCAGGCACCGGATCGAAAGCTTCAAAATAGGTACGCGCCAGACCAACACGATGAAATAAACTTTCTACTAGGTTGAGAATATCCAGATCGCTTTCATTTGTGGCCCCGACGACAAATTGTGTGCTGCTTGATGGCCAACGTTGATTCCATCCTTGATTGGGATCGCGATTTCGACGTATCTCATCTATCCATACCAGCGATTGCAGCAATTCCTCGTGGAATTGCTTCATCGGTGCGATTCGCGAAAGATGAAGTTGGTTGGGAGCTTCGAGATTGATGGAGACACGATCGGCCAAACGCATTGCCCGAATTAATTGATCGCGTTCGACTCCCGGCATAATTTTTAAATGCAGGTATCCCTGGTAGCCGAGTTTGTGCCGCAGGATCTCAGCCGTATCCAGCAATCTCGATTGAGTGCAAATACCCCCTCGAACAACCCCTGAAGACAGAAAAATGCCTTCGACAGCACGCAGTTGGAACAATTTGTAGTATGTCCGGGCCATATCGTCCGCAGTAAATGTGACACGACGAAAATCACTGCCGGCACGGAAGGGGCAGTAGTGGCAGTCTCGTTCGCATACTGTGCTGAGCATGGCTTTTAGAAGGGGAATCCGCTTACTGCCGGATAAGACGGCATTTGTGACGGGAATGGTCCTCCCATCGATATGGACTTCGCGATTGTCCCATTTGTCGCCATATTTTTGTCGCAACTCAGCCGGAGTAAATCCTCGGCTTCTTCTTTCGTGGGTCAAGGGTTTTTGGTGATTACCTTCGGCTTCGAAGGTCATCGCTTGTACAGAAAAGGTCAACTTATCCAATGCATCCATACCAGATATATAATAGCACAAACGTTCTATTTTCTCAAGAGACGCAAGCAACTTTCTCTGCCTAAAGTCTCCACTCAAGGCTGAATATCAGCCGCCAACAGTCAGTCTGTGCGGCATGCTTGACCGACCCCAAGCGCGGTACTAGAATCCTGCTTCGGGTGGAGGCTGGCTGCGGAAATGACGGTTTCAAGGAACAATGTTTCCTGCGCGCGCGGGATATGCTATACTGCGCGTAGGTGAATAACGAGCGCAGTACTTCCGAACGTGCCGCAAACTGGCTTCGACATTTCGGCCTGGGATTCGTAGCTGCTGGATTTCTCGAGACATTTCGCTCCTTGGCGAGTATCGGCGCCCAAATGCTGTATATGTTTGATCCAATTTTGGGCGCACGCAATGATTCGATCCAGGATTTTGCTCGCCTTTTGGAAGATCCCGATCAGGTGGATGATCTCATCTATCGTTTGCGGGAGGAGGGAGATCGTTGAATTTCGTGGGGATGGTGGTCTTGGCCCTCTTTATCGGTGGCATCATCGTCTATGCAACGATCGGGAGACGCTGGCCTGCAGTTTTTCGTCCAATACCTGGATATGATGATTTAGGAGTAGCAATCGAGCGAGCCGTCGAAGCCGGGGAACGCGTTCATGTATCTCTGGGGACCGGTTCGGTGATCGGTTCAGATTGTGCGCCTGCACTGGCAGGACTGGTAATGGTCTCGAAGATTGCTGAGATGACATCTGCCAGTGATCGACCTGTTGTCGTAACCGCGGGGGACGCGGCAATGGCGCTCCTGGCGCAGGATACACTCCGTTCAACCTACAATCGGATCAACGCAAGCGAAGCGTACAGCCCTGACGCTGGCCGGATGCTCGGTCCTACACCTTTTTCGTACATCGCCAATCTGCCGGTACTGTTAGATACGGAAAAGGTATCGGTTAACGTTTTGGCCGGTTCATTCGGTTACGAAGGGGCGCTGGCAGTGGATTTTGGCAACCGGCAGCGGACTTTCAGCCTGGCTGGAACGGATGATGTACAGTCACAAGCCCTGATCTATGCTACAGCGGAGGATCCACTCATCGGCGAAGAGCTTTTCGCGGCCGGCGCTTATCTCGATCAACATCCAATACACCGTGCCGGGTTGCGCATCCAGGATTTGGTACGCATGATCATTATTGGGGCCATTTTAGCTGGAACGATCCTGCGAACAATTGGGGCGTTCTCATGAAAGTGGGTACGCACCTCATCTGGGCCGTTGTGGCGGGTGTCTCAGGTCTCTTCGTGCTGTTGGGATATTTTATCGAGATTGAAATCATTGTCGCCATGCGTTTGCTGCTCATGCGTTGGGCGGTGTTGATTGCCGCCTGGGCATTGATTCTGGGGATCATCAATATCCTTTACGTGCATTTCATTAAGGTTCGCGATATGGAGCCGGGCTGGCCCTACAGCATTTTGTTGATGGTCGCGCTGTTCGTCACCATCGTGTTTGGCTTTATCAGTGTCGATAATGAAATCATGGCCATGATTTTCAACTATATCCACCTACCCATCGAGACCAGTCTGATGGCCTTGTTGGCGATTTCTCTCGCTGTGGCAGGATTCCGGCTCGTGTCTCAAAAACGGGATTGGACCAGCATGGTTTTTGTCGGCACGGCGTTTTTGGTTCTTCTGGGCACAGTGCCATTGCCATTATTTAGCGACGAAGTGATCCAGGAATTTACAGGGCTGCGGAATTGGTTGGTCCAGGTTCTGGCATCGGGAGGGGCACGGGGAATATTGTTGGGCGTCGCCTTGGGGGCAATTGTCACCGGCTTGCGGGTTTTATTGGCCGTCGATCGTCCGTACGGGGATTGAGTATATGGCAGAAATTCGCTGTCCGATGTGCAGCCAGCCCAACCCTGAAGATGCGGAAGTGTGTTCTTCCTGCCAGGCACGCTTGAAACCTCTGGTCGCGAGTGGAGGTCCTGTCGAACCGCCAGGCGATATAGGTGAAACGCCGGAACCACAGGCAGATCGTGGAGCGTCACAGGAAACGGATTGGTTGTCACGCATGCGTAGTGGCGTGGCTGAGCCAGCTGCCAAGGAGGAAGAGCAAGCGGAAGCGGAAGCTCTAACCCCCGATGCGACTCCGGATTGGCTTGGGCGCTTGCGCGATTCACAGGTTCCAGAAGAGAGTCAGCAAGCTGAGCAGGAATCCGAGGCGCATCGGATGCCTGAACCTTCTTCATCCGTTGAGCCCGAAGCTTTCAGCGATACGCAAGATGGTGCGGTTCCGGATTGGCTGACACGCATTCGACAACGTGAAGCAGATGATCCCACCGCGCAACCCGAATCGGCGGGAATGGATGAGGAAGATTGGCGATCTCGTCTTGGTTTCGATGCAGACACTGGGGCCGAGGCAGGGGATACGGATATTTCTGCTCGCCTCATGGGGCAGATGGAGGCCTCCGATCACGATCTGGGTTTGGAATCCGACGAGCTGACGCCGGAAATTTCCCTACCAGCTTGGAATGAACCTGCAGTAGAAGAGACCGGAGATCAGGAAGGACCATCTGCAATTGCTGAGGGTGATGCCTTTCCGGCGCTTGCGGCGTTTGATTCCCCGCAAGATTCTGACCCTATCAGCCATGAAGCCTCGAAAGTTGAAGCACCCTGGGTGGATTCCATAGAAGCTCCATCCGAATCGGTTTCGGAAGATGTGGGTGCGGTCGCCGCGTCCGATACGAGAGAACCGGCGGATTATTCCGATGCACTCGAATTCGAGTGGCCCGATGCCGAAGAGCCGGCTGAGTCCTCCGAGATGCCGTGGGAAAGTGCGAAACAGGTACAGGATCTTTCGAGCGAAACGGCTTTAGATTGGCTGGAACCGGGTGACCCGGATTTGCCGCCGCAGGAGATCGTGGAACAGACTGAGGAAGTCGAAAGTCCTCCGGCAATGACGGCGGAAGAACGTATTTTTGGGCCGGGTGTCGAGCTGGATCTGGATGTTCCGGAAATCCCCGAACCTGTCGAATCTCCCATTTCCGCTGCATTAATCCCGGATGAGGAACCTCCCGCGGCTGATTCGAGTGGTGCCGACCTAAGTCTCGATGACATCGACTTGCCGGACTGGCTGGCGGACATGAAAGACCCTCACGCAGGCCCAGTTCCGGGAGAAATTGTCGATGATGCCGCACTGGCGCCGGCAACGTTGCCCTCCTGGTTGGAGGCCATGCGTCCGGTCGATAGCTTTCGTTCGGTCGTGGACGTGGAATCCGTGGATAGTCAAGCTGTGGAGTCGGCTGGTCCGCTGGCCGGGTTGCGGGGTGTTCTCATGGCAGAACCCGTTGTGGCGATGCCGCGTGCGGCCACAATCGGTTCCCCAGGTCTCGAGGTTACGGAACGCCAATTCGCACAAGCTGAACTATTGCAGCAGATTCTCATCGAAGAGGAACGAGAGCATCCACCAATCCAACCCGCAAGATCACGCATGCCGGTCCTCCGATGGGTTATCAGCATCATCCTGGTGTTGAGCGTGGCAATGCCAACGTTTTTACCCTCAATATTTTTCGGGGTTTTCTCCAAGATATTCGTCCAGGATTATGATTTCTCCCGGTTTTATTCCGTGGTTGAGAATCTTCCTGTGAATGCACCGGCACTTGTTGTGTTCGATTATCCACCCGGGTACAACGGTGAACTCAGTACGATAGCAGGTCCGTTCTTGGAACATCTTGTCAGGCGAGGGGTTCCCATCGCAACGTTATCGACCACCCCCACGGGCCCTGCATTGGCCGAGGCACTTCTCAGCAATTACGGCGAGAATTGGACCGATTACATCCACCTTGGATATTTATCGGGTGGCCCAACGGCCGTTCAGGTCTTCGCGGCCGCTCCGCGAAGTGCCATACCGAAGGGCTTCAAAATCCCGGAAACCCTGCAGGACTCTCAAGTTCAGGAAGGCATACAAACGGACTCCGTTGAGAGGGTTTGGCAGTCCAAACTCCTGGAAAGCGTCAAGAAACTCTCTGATTTCAGCATGGTTGCGGTTATCACCGCTGGCCCGGAAAATGCGCGCACCTGGGCCGAGCAGGCACCGGATTGGATGGAAGGCAAACCGCTGGTGATGATTTTGAGTGCAGGCGCGGAACCGTTGGTGCGGCCGTACTACGAATCCACGAACCCGCAGATCCAGGGAATTCTCACTGGCATGCCGGCTGCAGTCGGTTACGAGAGAAGCAACAATGGACAAACCGATGCGGCTGGGAATAAATGGGATGCTTTTGGATTTGGTGTGTTTGCCGTCCAGTTGATTTTACTCGTGGGTGGGATGTATGGTCTCGGTGTAAGATTGTGGCGGCTGGGTTTGAAAATTTCCAAAGGAAGAGTGAATGACTGAGCTCAGCGGTCTTGATTTGATCGGCACAATTATCGCCGCCTTGCTCACCGTGATGGTGCTGACCTACATCCTCGGGGATAATTTTCTCTTTCGCCTGGCGACCTATATTTTCATCGGTGTGGCTACTGGGTACGCTGGCGCTGTTGCCATGCACAGTGTGTTGGTGCCAGGCCTTTTTTCACCGATGTTTAATAAAAGTTTAACGGAGCTCTTCGGGGATTCGGTCAACATTATTTACTTTCTGATCCCTTGCTTGATGATTTTACTTTTGGCGTTGAAGATTTTCCCAGGCGGTGCTCGCTACGGTGGTTTGCCGATGGCGATCCTTGTTGGAGTTGGGGCGGCTGTCGTTGTGGGAGGTGGAATCACAGGGACGCTGATCCCGCAATCGTTAGGTGCCATGGAAACGCTCGATCCCAATGTCCAAGCACCTCTGACGGGTGAAACGGGCATCGGGCGGGTTTTTGATGTGGTCTTGATGCTTATCGCCACCATTAGCACATTGATGTATTTTCGATTCAGCGCCAAACGCGAGCTTTCGGGGGAAGCGCGTCGAACATTAATGGCGAGTGTACTGGCCACAGTTGGCAAATTTTTCATCGCGGCGACATTTGGTGCGATGTATGCCGGTGCGCTTGCATCGTCGATCGTTATCCTGGTTGAGCGTTTTCAATTCCTGAAAGACGTCTTGTCTATGCTGGCGAATATGTTGGTGGGTGCATGAGCTCGAATCTGGACTCAGAGACCATTTTGGCGGTCGATGTCGGTAATGTGCATACCCGTGCGATCCTATTCGATGTTGTCGATGGCCAGTATCGCCTCGTCGCAACAGGGCGAGTTCCCTCGACTTCGGGGGCGCCACTCTTCGATATCAGTGAAGGCGTTCGTAATGTGTTGGATGAGTTGAAACGAATCTCCGGGAGAACTTACATCGATGAATCGGAGAATCTCATCATGCCGGTTGCCAGCGCAAATGAGGGTGTAGATCGTTTTATGGCGACGGCAACGGCTGGGCCGAAAGTACGCACCATTCTGGTGGGCCTCATGCCCGGTGTTTCAATGGAAAGTGTGCATCGTCTTGCAGCGATGAGTTACCTGGATGTGGTGGGTGAAATCAATCTCATGGATCGACGCAGGGATGAGGAACAAATCGATGTCATTTTGTCCGCACGACCGGATTTGATTCTCATCGCAGGCGGAACGGATGGCGGGGCGAGAGATTCGGTTATCCGCATGGTCGAAACCGTTAGCTTGGCATCCCGATTGCTGCCTATCAATCAGCAACCCAGAATCATCTACGCGGGAAACCAACAGATCGTGCATGCTGTCGAGGATTACTTCGGCGATTGGGCCACCCTCATCCCATCCTTGAATATCCGCCCAAGTCTCGAGATGGAAGATATCGCTCCTACTCGCAAACGGGTTACGGATGGCATCGCCGAATTGCGTGCTGGGCGAATTTCCGGATTTGATGAGTTGGTGGAGTGGTCAGAAGGTCACTTCTTACTGACAGCGGATGCATTTGGCCGGGTGGTACGCTATTTGAGCCAGGTATACAGTCCTGAGAAAGGTGTGCTGGGGATCGATTTGGGGGCCAGCCAGGTGACGGTCGCAGCAGCCTTTGATGGTGATCTCAATGTCTCGATTCTGACAGATTTAGGTATGGGTATGTCTTTGGATGGCATTCTTGAACGCGGCAGGCTTAGCGATATCAAGCGGTGGCTGCCAGTCGAAATGCCCGATTCCTACGTGCGGGATTACATACACAACAAGACGCTGTTTCCACGTACGGTACCTACCGTGCTGGAGGAGTTGCATTTAGAACATGCGCTCGCCAGGGAAATCGTCCGTTTGGCTGTGCAAAAGGCGCGTCAGGGTTGGTCAGGGAATGGTGCGCGGCGTACTTCAATCTTGATGCCACCCTTGGAACCCATTATCGCCAGCGGTGGCGTTTTGACAGGCGTCCCGCGGCCGGAATTCGCCGTCTTGATGCTGTTGGATGCCATTCAACCCACCGGTATCACCACGTTAGTTCTCGATCCCAATAGCCTTACGCCAGCCCTTGGCGTAGCCGCCGGCCAGTTGCCGGTTGCGACAGTTCAAGTTTTAGAAACCGGCAGTTATATCAGCTTGGGAACGATCGTCTCACCCGTGGGTCGATCTCGACGTGGCCGCCGTATTCTCAGTCTGCAGCTCGAGAGAATGGACGGTGGTGAAGAGATCTCCGGCGAGGTACGAAAAGGGCAACTGGTACGAATCCCGTTGTCCCAGGGGGAACAAGGCAGGCTTACCATTCGGCCTGAACGGGGCATCGACGTTGGGTTTGGCGGTCCTGGAAAAGCAGGAACGATCCGTGTTTCAGGGGGTGTCGTTGGCCTGGTCGTTGACGGACGTGGGCGTCCGTTGCAACTTTCCAAAGATCCGGCACACCGGCGCGAACTCAACCAAAAATGGCTGTGGGACATCGGGGCGATGGAATAATGGTCTGGCATCAACCTTGCAACGTAGTGCGTGGTGAGATATGAGGAAAACCTATCACATACCTGTGACTCATGTTGTGGCCATGACAACGATCCGGCGGGAACGTTTGATGCCCGTTCCCGGGACGGTTCTCGTTGGTGTGAATGATAATGTCAAGGGTGATCAGGTTCTGGCTGAATCAGCACCCACCCCGCGACATTATTTCTTGAATATCGCTCGCGGCCTGGGAGTGCCCGTGCGACGTGTAGGACAGTACTTGGTGCATAAGCCGGGAGATCGGATTGAAAAAGGGGAGATCATCGCTGGACCGGTCGGATTTGCGCGTCGAACGATTCGTGCGCCACAAAATGGACGAATAGTGGCAGTTACACGCGGGCGGGTTTTGTTCGAGGTACGGGCGGAAGCCATGGAATTACGGGCAGGTTTCCCGGGTCGGGTGATCGCTACGGATGGCGTTCAAACCATAACACTCGAGACCACAGGCGCATTGGTTCAGGGAATCTGGGGCAATGGCTTGCAGGATACGGGTATCATGCGCCTGGCAGGTGATGATCCGTCGTCCAGACTGCGGACGGGGCAACTCGACATTAAGCTGCGCGGCGCGGTTTTGGTCGCCGGGATATGCGATCATCCCGCACCGTTAAAACAAGCCATCGATATCTCTGTGCGCGGTGTAATTCTGGGAAGCATAAACTCGGATATCATACCCGTTGCGAAAGATCTGCCTTATCCACTGCTCATCACGGAGGGTTTTGGAGAGCTACCGATGAACACCGACGCTTTTCAGATATTGCGGAGTAACGCGGGGAGAGAGGTGGCGGTCGACGCGACCCCCATGGAACCTTACAAAGCCAATCGCCCGGAGGTTATTATTCCGCTGCCTTCGAACGCACCGATCGAATTGCCGAATGAGGTGATTCCCATCAAGCGCGGCATTCGAGTGCGAATCCTGCGTGCACCACATCGCGGGAAAGTCGGCAAAGTGCGTGATATGTTGCCGCGGGCAAGTATCTATCCGAGCGGCGTGCGTGCTGTGAGCGCAAAAATTGAACTGGAACAGGGTGGCGTGATCTCCGTTCCTGTGGATAATTTGGATGTGATTCAATGAGACCCATCGCCGGTTGGGGGCGTATTGCCCAGCGGGAGGCCGCTTGCCGGTTTGGTGAGTAAGGAGTATGGATTATGGCAGATGACTTTGAGGTGGGTGGCTTGTTACCCGAAGAATCCTCTAGCAACCGAACCTTCGTGATGGCAGCCGTGGGGTTGGCGGCTGTGCTGGTCTTGAGTATGGCGTGCCTGGCGGCCTATGCGTTATGGTGGGCGCCGAGGGAGAAAGCGGCTGACGCAACGGAAAACGCAGAGGTTGCCTTGCAGAATACGAGCGTTGCCGGCACTCAAACCGCAGAAGCAGCGGGTACAGCGGAAGAAACAGTGCCTCCGACGGCAGCGCAAACTGCAGCGCCGTCTCCAACGATAACGCCGACTCAGGTCGTTGTGTTGCCAACCAATACACCAACGGAGTTCCTCACCTTGCCATCACTCGAGCCGGGTACGGCAACCGCAGCCGCCCAAGCCACGCTCGATGCCGAGATGGGGGGCGGAGGTGGAACACCAACAGCTACGGCTTTGCCGGTAACCGGTTTTGCGGATGAAGTAGGTCTGCCGGCTTTGTTCATGCTTGCAGGGGTTTTGCTGGCTGTAATCTTCGTCGCCCGGGGCATCCGAACACGTGCTTCGGCGCAAGAATGAGTTGATTGCATTTCAGTCGATATGGTTGACAATCTAGCAGGGTCAATATACGATTGACCCTGCTTATATTTAACTTAACGTTTTACTGAAAATACAGCCGATGGATATTCAACTTACTGATTTAGCCCAGCAATTACTTAAAGATCTGGCAACAGGGAACTGTGTTGCGATTACTGGATTGAGCAATTCCGGGAAATCGACACTCATGCGTTCCCTGGCAACACAAAAGGCGGAGGAAGTTTTTTACAAGGCTGGTGCTCGACACGGCTTCTTGATCTACATCGACTGCAACCACGCGGTCTCGATCTCGGCCCAGGCGTTCTATGAAGTGGTATTACGGACGGTGCTGGAGAGATTAACGGATCAGATTTCCGAGAATCTCGCCAAGGAACTGCGGAACTACTATGAATCCGTCACGGAAGCCGAGTCCGCTTTCGCTGCTTCCCTTTCTTTCAATCTGGCCTTAAGTGACCTTTGTGAGCAGCTAGAAGGCGATCTCTGCCTCCTTCTTGATGAATTCGATGAGATCTATTCCTCGCTGGACGAACGTGCGCTGCTTAACTTGCGTGCACTGCGGGATCGATTTAGCGATCGGCTGGCTTATGCCACCGCGACACTGCGTGGTCTTCCTGTGCTGCGTGGACGCCCGATCGAGGGGGAATTCGCCGAACTGTTCTCTCGTTCTTGCTACGCTATGCCGTTACTCGACGATGCACAGGCGGAATTAATACTCGAGCAATTACAACTCGATTCGCTTTCTGAGAAGCAACAATCGTTTTGTGTATCGATGGCGGGTGGTCACCCGGGTCTCTTAATTGCCATTGCGCAGGTGATTGCCGCCTCACCCGATTATAAAATTGACAATGCGGCGGAGCAGGTAAGTCGTGAACCACAACCAAGGGCGGAATGTTTAAAGTTGTGGGAACAGCTTTCCGAGGATGAGCAAGCCCATCTGAGTTCGCTGGCAACGGATCCCAAATCTGGATTACCGCAGCAGCACCTCCGTCATCTGGCACACTTGTCACTCATTCGCGGAGTAAAAATATTCTCCCCTGTTTTTGAAGATTTCTTGTTGCGAAAATCGAGAGGACCGGAGATCAATTCGCAGGGAATATACCTGGATTCAGACTCGGGTGATGTCTGGGTGGATGGCGTGCGCATTCCCGTGTTGACCGATCTCGAATTTCGCTTGCTCGCTTTGCTGTATGAACGCCTGGATAAGCTGACGGATAAATATCGCATAGTTACTGCAGTGTGGGGAGAAGACTATCTGGGCGATGTGGATGACGCACGAGTTGAAAAGTTAGTGAGTCGCTTACGCAGCAAGATTGAAACCGATCCGGCAGAACCCAGGTATTTAATTACCCAACGTGGGCGGGGGTATAAACTCTTATCCGTCCAGCGCGTTCTTTAACCGGTGATGATCTGTTGTGTCATCCACATATAATTTGTCGATTGAACTTAAGTGGTTAAAGCCTGCACCTAGATAAGGGACAATGCATTGGTATATCACCAGATTTATAACTTGGAGCGATGGTTGGGAGGTAAACTCGCTTCAGCGGGCAGCAGGAAAAAATTCGGGGGATCGTCAATTATCCTCACTGGTTTTAGGCTTGTATTCGCATCCGATGGTTTTCTCGTGCCCATTACGCATCGACATCCGTCCCGGCATGTGGAATGATTGAGGTATAGATCGAGATGACCGGACCTAAAATATTGGTTGTAGAAGATAATTTGTCCCTACTTGAAGGTCTCAAGGATCTGTTGGAGAGTACGGGCTATCAAGTTCTAACTGCGGAAAATGGCAGTGATGCACTTGATTTACTCGAAGATAATGTAAAGCCAGATTTGATTATTTCCGACATTATGATGCCGCGAATCGATGGCTATGAATTTCAAGCTAGAGTTCGTGAAAAACCAGAATTACTTGGTGTCCCATTTATTTTCTTAACTGCAAAAGGGGGCCGAGATGAAATTCGTCTGGGGAAGGATCTCGGCGCGGATGATTACATCACAAAACCCTTCGATGAGGAAGATCTTCTCGTTGCCGTAAGATCCAAACTTACTCGTTGGGGCGATTTAAAACGTGTGCAGGACGAGCAAATTGCGGGTATCAAACAAAATATTTTACTCACGATGAGTCACGAGTTCCGCACACCTCTTTCCTATATTCTTAATTATGCAGAAATGCTCGATGAAGATGTTGAAAATATCGATCCTCTAGATTTCAATCTGTTCATTAAAGGGATTAAAAAAGGTGCAACACGTCTTAATCGTCTTGTGGAGGACTTCATTCTACTTGTTGAGTTAGAGACAGGCGAGGCGGATAAGGCGTTTCAAATTCGCAGGAAAGAGGTTCCGGATTTTGGGGTATGGCTGCGGAAAACTTGCCGTAACTTCGAAGAAGCTGTGAATGCGAAAGGCTTGGAATTAATCCTCGATATACCGGATAATTTGCCATCGCTTTCGGTGGATGAAGTCTACCTGGCAAATGCGATCGGTCGGATTGTTGAAAATGCGATTAAGTTTTCCAGGCCTGAGAGTGAGTGGGTACGCGTGATGGTAAACGTTATGGATGAGGCTCTTCGAATCTCTGTCCAGGATCAAGGTATCGGTATTCCAGCGGAGGAGATAAATTCGCTCTTCAACGTCTTTCACCAAATTGATCGGGCGAAATACGAACAGCAGGGGATCGGTTCGGGATTGGCCATATGTCAAAGAATCGTTGCTATTCATGGGGGAAGTGTAAAGGTCGAGAGCGAACATGGTGTGGGTACAATGATCACAATCGAATTGCCGTTTCGTGCACCTTCCGAGTGAGCGCATTGCTGACTGAAGATCTGCCGAATCGAATGGCGATCCAACTGGTTAGTGTGCGTATCAAATTTCCTTAGATACTTTCGCATGATCCGTAAAATCTTCCCCCACTACGTACTTTTTCTGCTCCTGCTTTGCGCGTGTGGCAATTCCACCCCAGCCCTTCTGCCTGCCGATCAGATTGTTGACAACAGCTTGGAGAGAATGCAGGCTGTATCCAGTTTCCATTTTCGTATCGAGCGCAGCGGAACGCCGGCATTCATAGATGAAAATCATACGCTGGCATTCCGCAAAGCCGAAGGCGACTTTCAATCTCCAGACCGGGCACATGCCACTGTTCGCGTGATCGGCCCCGGGATCGTGGCTGAAGTCGAGATTATCAGTGTTGCGGAAAACCAGTGGGAGACCAATTTGCTTTCCGGTGAGTGGCAGGCACTTCCACCAAATTGGGGTTTCAATCCTGCCTCCCTCTTCGATCAAGAAATTGGAATCCAATCGATCCTCGAATCAGATCTTCGAGAACTCCAGCTGCGCGGTTTCGAAGAACTGGATGAACTTCCTGGCCAATTGTTGTATGCATTGGAAGGAAAGTTGGAGGGTGAAGGGCTTTATCGTTTGAGTTACGGCATGATCGGTCCAGAAACCTTGGATATCTCTCTCTACGTTACTCCGGATACCTTCGAGTTGTATCGCTTGAACATCATTCATCACCGACCGGAAGCAGAAGAGGATACACTTTGGCAAATTGATTTTTGGGATTTCGACCAACCGCTGAACATCGTTCCGCCCAATATGAGCGAGGATTCAAACTCGTGAGCGACAATCTACAAAATCCGAAACGAATGAGGATTATGTTGTGGATCTGCTTGCCGATTTTTATCGGAGCTTTGGATCTCACCGTGGTATCCGCGGTCTTGCCTCAGGTCATTTTCGATCTTGAAATCCCACTCCAAACAGGTCTCGACGAAGCAGCATGGCTGGTTACGGGCTACCTCCTAGCCTACAGCATTGCATTGATGTTTATGGGTCGGCTGTCGGATCTATACGGCAGGCGGAAAGTCTTTTTGATTTCTCTAACGATCTTTGCGTTTGGGTCATATCTTGTGGCCGCTGGTGAAGCATGGCCGACACGTTCCACGCTTCGTCTGATTTATTCCCTCGCTGGCGGCCGTCCTGATCCTGCCCACGTCGCGCTGGTTGTTCTGATCGCGGCACGAATGATTCAGGCTTTTGGCGCTGGGGCCATGGTTCCGGTGGGAATGGCGCTTGTGGGCGATATGTATCCTATTGGAGAGCGAGCCAAGCCTTTGGCCGTAATTGCAGCCGTTGATACGGCCGGTTGGGTGGTGGGTCATCTATACGGGGGTATTATCGTTCGTTACTTTGATTGGCGAACGATTTTCTGGCTCAATATTCCGATTTGTCTGCTGGCGTTTATCGGGATTTGGAGTGTCTTGCAGCGCACACGTCAGGACCGTTTCGTCGGGCGGATGGATTGGTTGGGAGCTGTTTTTATCGCCTTAAGCCTCATTTTTCTCAATGTGGGCTTGGGTACCAGCGTGGACATTGGGGGGTCGACAACACTTGCAGATCAAACGAGTCTGCCTGTCTATGCATTACCACTTGTGATTGCGGCCATTTTCTTGTTTGCGTTCTTTCTGCTGCGTCAAGCTCGCTTCGATCATCCGCTCATTCCTCTCCACCTTTTCCGCAAAAAGAATTTCACATCGGCGGTCCTCACCAATTTCTTGGTTGGTTTTAGTCTTTTTGTTGCAATTGCCAACGTGCCGCTTTTTATCAACACCGTCGTAGCACAAACGTTGGAACAGGGTGCCTGGGAAAGTGGTTGGGTCCTTTCAGCGCTGACGGTTCCTATGGCGTTTGCAGCGATACCGGGCGGATGGCTGACCTCTCGACGCGGCTACCGCTTGCCCGCAATCGTTGGATTGCTCATGGGGTTAATTGGTTTTATACTTATGACCGCTTGGCAAGCAGACACGCAATATCTTGTGATGCTGCCACATTTAATGATCGCAGGTATTGGTTTTGGATTGACGATCGCACCCATCGCGGCAGCGGTAATCGACAACGTTCCAGCAGAATACAGAGGAACGGCTTCCGCATTGGTCATTTTCTTTCGTCTGATGGGTATGACGATCGGGGTATCGAGTATGACGTCCTTCGGTTTGTATCGTGCGGATGTACTCACCTCCCGTTTGTTACCGCTCAATGCTGATCTGGGCGAAACAGTACGAATTGGGATAGAAGTCGCCGTTCAGGTTGTTCGTGAAACCTTTTTCTTCGCAGGCGCAATATGCGTAATCGCGCTCCTGCCTGTACTCTGTATCAGGAGCATAAAAAAAGGAAGTGAATAATGAGTGAGCAAGAATTAACAGTCCCTGTCTCAGATTCCAGTGATCGCCGAAGGTTGTTTGTTGGTCTCGGCGTTCTTGCCGGAATCATTCTCGTGATCGTTGTTGCGGTCGTGGTTCTTCTTTTTGTCGACCCATTCGGCTGGGATTTACTGGGCGCCTCCAGGAAGGACTCGGCGGTTGAGGCCATTCCAGCAGACGCTTTGATTTACATGCATTTAAATCTAGATAGTCTCAAAGATGATAACCTCGAAGCGATTGTGCGCGCACTTTCCCCAGAACCGATTGAGGATGATGTGACGTTTTTTGACCAGCAGATGGAGCGCTTGGACGAAATACTCACGGAAGAATTGAATATGACCTATTCCGAGGATATCCGGCCCTGGCTTGGAAATGATGTCGGTGTGGGCATTTCAGATTTGATGTTCGCTGTGACCAGTGAAGATATGGAAGGAAGTATCCTGGCTGTTGTAGAGGTGAGCGACGGGGAAGCGGCTGATGAATTCGTCGCTCAAGTTATCTCCGAACTCGAAATGCGAGGTGGTGGTACGGTTCAGGAAGAATCCTATGAGGATGAGACCATTTACTTTTTAGAGTACGGCATGATGGAGAATATTGCCATTTGCCGCTCAGGAGATCAGATGCTCATCAGCGAAGATGTAAAGTCGATTCAAAACGGAATTGATGCGCAAAAGGGTGAATCCCTGGCTGATCTTGAGGCTTACCAAGACGGAATCAAGGCTTTGCCCGGTGACAGGATGTTGACCGTTTATCTGGATATGGTTCAATATCAAGAAAATTTGTCACCTATGATACCTATGGTACTCGGCTCGGGCATGGAAAATTTGATCCCTGAATCGAGTTCTCCCGCATCCGTTGATATGCTGGCGGTATCTGCCGTTGACGTTGGTATAAAAATTGATTCTGTTGAGATCACAGACCCCGAAGAGCAGGCAGCGCTTCCAGAGATTAATTATGACGCCGATCCTCAAATTGCCTCCCTGGCACCGGAGGACACGATCCTCTACCTGGCCTCGGTTATTGCCATAGAGGACCTGGATCAGGTGAAAGAGGGTGTGCTGGATCTAATCGATTCACAAGGCGCGGATGGCGAAGAAGCATTGGCGATGTTTGCCATGATGTTTGGTTTTGATCCGATTGAAGACCTTCTGGGTAATCTCGATGGAGAGCTTGCTGTTTTGTTATTGCCATCTTCTGAAGGTGCGTTGGCTGAATCCATGGATGTTCCCCTCGGGTTTGCGATCCTGGCTGAAACCGATAATTCGGATACGCTGCTTGAAGTGGCTGAAAAGATTGGCACTGCAGTAGAAACCCTGGATATAGGAACGACGGAGGTCAGCGAACAGGCGTACGGTACGACCTACGACTTGGTCGATATATCCTATGGCGATTTAATCGCCACGTATGGCGTCGGTGAGAAATATTTAATGATTGGCTCATCGACGGGTGTTCTTGATGATTTATTTAACGGCGGACCGTCCCTTGCGGATAGTGATGGTTACCAGGAAGTTTGGGATGCCTTCCCCCGTGGTATGGCTCCTGTGATGTACATGGACATCGAAGGCTTGATCGGACAAATTCGGGAGTCCATGGATTCTTGGGAACGGGAGGCTTTCGATGAGGAAGCAGGCACGGTCCTGAACTCAATGCGATTCCTCGCTGGTGCCGTCAGCCCAATGGAAGACAATATCGCTTCTGCAACGATGATTCTGTTCATCGATATGGAATGAGTGACCATCAAATTTCTACACGTCTCGTGCGATTCCTGCTTTATCCCGATTAATCTCCGGGAATCGCATGAGATCTTGCCTTATGCAGTCGATGCGAACCTGTGATATGGACTGCATTGACATGGAGGTTTGATATCAAGGAGAATCATAACGATTTGGTGAAGCAATCCCACACGGATCCTACTCGTTGGCGGCAGGCGCTTGTCTTGACGGTTGTTATGCTCGCAGTCATGGCATGCAGCCTGCCAACATTGGTCAAAGAGACGGTGGTTGATGACCTTGTCCTGGATACTTTTGGGCCCGTAGGGAAGTCGCTTTATCTGCTTGCCGCCATTGGAGGGGCGCTTTTACTCTTTGCCGGTTGGAAAATTTATCGGTTCATTGTTGCTTTGCCCGGCTTTTTTATTGGGGCATTTTTATCTGTTCAGATAGCGTTCCGCATGGATCAAAGCGGATGGATTGCACTGCTCGCCCTGTTGATTGGTGGAATGCTCGGCGCCTGGCTCGCGCTGATGCTTCACGATCTTGCCATCTTCGCCGTCGGAGTGGTTGGGGGGACATTTCTCGCCGCGGCGATATGGAATTTGTTTTCTTCAAGCGAACCGACGTTGTTGTTCGAAATAGTTGCGGCTATTGTAGGTGGTGTCTTGCTCTTGACGATGGCCAAAGCCTGGATGATGCTGCTTTCCGCGGCGGTTGGCGCAACGATGTTTGTCTGGGGTGTTCAAATTAGTGTGACCTACATTCCGCTTTTCTTCTTGCTGGGGATTGTCGTGCAATCCCTGTTGTCTCGCGCCATGGGTGAAAAAGCGTACGAGGAAGAACCGATCGAAGAACAACCTCCGCAGATAACGTAATTCGGTTTTCCTCTTTCGATAACAGATATCTACAGATGGAAATACAAAAGGACTCACACTTGTGAGTCCTTTATTTTGGAACAGCGATCATCTCACCCTCACTCTGCTAGGGATCCTCCAAAATCGAGTAAGGTCTGTACTTGATCTGCGTTTGCGGCTTCGGCGTAGATTCGCAGCACTGGCTCGGTTCCTGAAGGGCGGATCAACAGCCAGGAATCATCTTCCAGGATGTATTTGACGCCATCGAGTGTGTTGACTTCTGCAATCTTACGATCCCCAATTTTCGCCGGAGCGGTATCGGCAAGTTGACGAACCAGGCGCGGTTTCTCGATCGGCCGGGACAATCGTTTGTCCAGACGGGTGTAATGGATCGGCCCTACTTCCTTCAATAAATCATCAACCAATTCGTCGAGGGGTTTTCTCGTCACCGCGACCATCTCGAGCAACATCAATCCCATGAGAATGCCGTCACCTTCTGGTATGTGCCCCTTGAAGGAAATCCCCCCCGATTCCTCTCCGCCGATGAGAACGTCGTCGCGCAACATATGATCGGCAATGTAGTTGAAACCCACAGGCGTCTCGATGACTTCCAGGTTGTACTGTCGCGCGAGGCGGTTGATCATCTGTGTCGTAGAGACGGTTTTTACCACCTTGCCGGTGTAGCCGTGGTGTTCGACAAGATGTTTAAGGGCCAATGACATAATGCGATGTGGATCGACGAATTGCCCACGGCCATCCATGGCACCGATGCGATCGGCATCTCCGTCTGTGGCCATACCGAGTTGCCCATGTCCTGCGGCGATGGCACCTGCCAGGGCTCCTAAATAGCGGCCGATGGGTTCGGGATGGATGCCGCCGAATCCAGGATTCATCTCGCCTCGCACTTCGAATACTTCACACCCCGTTCCCTGCAGTATGCCTTTGATTTGCCCTCGACCTGAGCCATACATCGAATCGACCACAATGTGCTGTGGGTTATCGGCGATGGCAGAAAAATCGATCAGTGAACGGAGATGGTCGTAGTAGGCGGGTGTCGGGTTAAAACGTTCGATCAGGCCAGCTTCGCGGGCGCGCTCGAACTCCATCAAGTTCGGACCTCGGCCTCGTGCTTCGTTATCATTCAGATACACTTCGACTCGCCGGCACTGCTCACCCATGGCGGAACCGCCGTAGGCAGCCTTGAGTTTTACGCCGTTATAGCGCGGCGGGTTGTGAGATGCAGTAATCATCAAGCCAGCGATCGCACCGAGATGACGAACGGCGAAAGAAATCGCCGGCGAGGGGATATCCGCTGAGGTGAGGTATACCTTGTAGCCATTGGCCGCCAGGACGCGTGCGGCTTCCACGGCGTATCGATCCGATAAGAAGCGTGTGTCGAAGCCAACAACCATGCGGTGCGGATCGGGTTTAACGCCAGTGTTCGTGCCATTCAGCCATTCGTCCGAAGCAACCGCGTCCGCGATCGCTTGCGAGACGAGGCGAAGATTGTGGAACGTAAATGTGTCCGAGATTACGGCACGCCAACCATCAGTACCGAAGTGAATGGGCATAGAGACTCCTCACGCGGATATTGAGCGGCGGGATTGTAACAGCAGGCAAGGGAGTGGTCAACGGGCGGGGCGGGCATGCTGCCGGATTCCAAATGTCAGGGGGATGCATATTTGAGCCCAACCACGAGATCATTGAGGTTGGTGCCGCTGGGGCCGGTGGAAATGGTGGAGTGCAGTGCTTGATGAAAGGGGAAGGAATCATTATTGTTGAGCGCACCTTCCGGGTCCAACCCAAGTTGACGTGCACGTGGAATGGTGTTTCCGGTGACGATCGCACCAGCGGCCGGTGTAGGACCATCCACGCCATCCGTCGCCAGCGCCATCAATGCACAGTTGGGAATCCCTTCGAGTTCCAATGCGGCGGCAAGTGCAAGTTCTTGATTGCGCCCGCCGCGGCCATTTCCCTGAATGTGTACCGTCGTTTCGCCGCCTGCGATCAGGCAGTGGGGTTCGGACGTACGCCGCAAGCTGGTCGACAGACGTCGTCCGGCGATTTTCGCTTCCCCTTGCAGCTTGCTCGTAAGGATTTTCGTGGGAAAGCCCAATTCGAGGGCTGTTTTCTGCGCCGCGTGGATGACCAGGCGGTTGCTGCCGATGATGATGTTAACAGGCCGCCTTGTGCGCGAGGAAGGGATTGTGGTTTTGGATATTGTATTGCGGATATTGTGGGGTACACGATTCCAAAGCTGGTATTTCTGCAAGACTGCTCGGACTTGTTCAGGTTTTGGCGCGCGGAGCACGGTGGGGCCGGAAGCGATCGCCGAGAGACGATCGCCAATGACATCGGAGATGATCAGAGATACAACTTTTGCGGGCGCAGCCATGCGCGCCAGACCTCCGGATTTGATCTGCGAGATGGCGCGACGGACGATGTTGACGGATGCGATCGGAGCCCCAGAATGAAGCAATAGGGTGTTTAATCTGCGCAGGTCTTGCAGTGTAATGCCCGGGCGAGGAAGCTCTACCATCGCCGATCCGCCCCCTGAGATCAACACCAAGACGAGATCATCCTCCGTTGTTCTGGCGAGGATATCTGCAAGCGCACGCCCTGCCTCCATGCTGCCTTCGTCCGGAAGTGGATGTCCTGAATGGAAGATGCGCATCCCATCCGGAAGCGTTCCCTGGTAGTCGTGCGGTACGGCGATCAGGCCTTCGGCCAATGATAGCTTGAGAATTCGCAGGACAGCGCGGCTCATGGCCGCTGAAGCTTTCCCAAAGGCGATGAGAAATATCCGGCTGTTTGCTTTGAGATGCAATTTCATATCACCGATCCGGATTGTATTATCCTGAAGATATAATTTGCGATCGATGAGCGTCTCTGGATCCGCGGCCGCCATCACTGCCTGGCGAATGGAAAGCATGTGGTCCAAATGGTCATGATACGTTAGCATGATCTTTCAATTCCCACTGATTGAGGGTGAACTTCCATTCCGGAGCAGACTTCCAGAGAAAGTAGATACGAAGATCGCATGGCCTGGACAAGACGATATGCTCACGGTCATCTCAACAACAAGAAGTGTGAATGTGTGGATTTGTTTTGTGCAGTTATTCTGTTTCACTGCTTGTGATCGACTGGGCGGCATCCACGGCGGCGTTGGATGGTTTTACGCCGTCTCGTAAAACCGCAGTGACTGCTTGATGGATCGCCGTTCCCACTACATCGAACGTTTCCGCCGCGATGTCGGGCTGAACGATTGTCACCAGGCTGCTGGCCAGGGATGTCTCCGGCCCTTCAGGCCACTGCGATAATGCAAGTGTCGTTGGGGGGAGCATACCCAAAGCATGTGTCCAGGATCCCAAGAATTCCGGTCGTGTAAGCCAATCGATCAGTTCAGCTGCGAGTTCTTGATGATCGGAATCGTTGTTGACGATGGCCCAGGACCAGGTTTCTGCAAGACCGGTTCCAGGCTCGGATTTCGTTGGAACTGGAACTGCGGAATAGACTCTTAAATCGCTTTCAACGAGGAACTCACTTAAAGACGCAGCCGCACTGGTTGCCCGTTCAGATACAAGCGCCTGCCAGGTTTCTGTTGGGGAGGTATATTGAAGTACAGCTGCGGATAGTATGTCAGAGTTTTTTGCCGAGCTGTAGAAGGAGAGGATTTCGGTTAGTACGATGGGATCGATTTGTGGGTTCCCCGCTTCATCGATGAGAGAACCACCTAGTGCAAGGTATTGTGCGAGCGTGAATTTCGCCTGTGGATCGTTGGCTGGAAACAGGAATGAATCAGGCCCCGCAAGGATTTCTGACCAGGTTAGCGGCGGTGTATGAAAGCGAAAAGTTCGATAGGCCAGAATTACCGTGTCACTCGCAAATGGTTGACCGAACAGGTTTCCTTCGACGCGAGAAATCGAAATTGTGTGATCGTACCAAGCCGGCGACGATGGTGCTTCAAGATATTGCTCGAGTGGCACGATCAATTCTTCGCTTGCAGCCGTTTTCAGTGTATCCGGATTCAAGGCAATGATATCTGGAAGGACACTCGGGGCGGTGATTGAAGCAGTTGCTAAGCTTTGATACAAACCTCCAACGCTAGATTCTGCCTTGATGCGAACTTCGATCTCCACCCCCGGATGCCGATTTGCAAAGTCTGCCAATCGTTCCTGTAGTAATTCGCCAGCCTGACTACCGTTATCCGGGTCGAATGCAGGTGCAAGCCAGATGTGCAGGATTTGATCTGCCGCTTGCGATGACTCGGCTGGGGTCGCGGTTTGCATTTCTCTGGATGGGGTGCTTGTCGGCGTGGCCGGACCGTTTGTCTCGTTTGCTGGAATGCAAGCGGATAACAGTAGCACACATAGAAAGAAGAAAGTGCAGCATCGTTTGTTCATATCCAGGCATTATACTGCATACTTCATTCGGCTGTTTTTATGATAAATAGGGGGCAATAAAAGTACATCTGCGTCATCAGTTTTCCGCAGTGGATATGCTAGAATTTGACTCGATGGCAGCATCCGAAAATATCCAACCCATCCTGGAAGGGATTCCACCCAAACCCGGGTGTTACTTGATGAAGGATGCGCGCGGCCAGGTCATCTATGTTGGCAAAGCCGTGAACCTGCGCAGCCGTGTGCGTTCCTATTTCCATGCCTCCGCTTCACACAGTCGCAAAGTAAACGAGATGCTCGAGCATATTGCAGATATCGAGTGGATTGTCGTTGGATCGGAACTCGAAGCATTGATCCTCGAGATGACATTAATCAAACGTCATCGACCCAAATACAACGTCCGTCTGAAGGATGATAAACGTTACCCGTATATTCAAGTCCATTGGTCGGATCCTTTTCCGAAGGTGACAGTCACACGTCGTGTGCGTGATGATGGTTCCCGGTATTTCGGACCTTATACCAGCGCTTGGGCAGTACATCAAACGCTGGATGTTCTGCGTAAGATTTTTCCCTACCTTACCTGCGACCGCTTAATCACCGGGGAGGATTTGCGTGCCTGTCTGTATTACGACATTAAACTCTGTACCGGACCTTGTATCGGGGCGATCAACGAGGCCGCGTATCGCAAGATGATCAGTCATCTGTGTCGCTTTCTGCAAGGCCAGACTGAACCTGTGGTCGAGAACCTGAAGGAGGAAATGCAACATGCCTCCGAGAATATGGATTATGAACGCGCTGCGGTCATACGAGATCAATTGACCGCCATCGAAAAAGTAGTCGAGCGTCAGAAGGTCGTCTCCCAGGATAAGGTCGACTCGGATGTTATCGCCTTCGCCAGAGACGATCGCAGTGCATGTGTGCAGGTGTTCTTTGTTCGTGCAGGCAGGTTGATCGGCCGGGAGTATTTTGTGTTGGAGGGTACCCACCAGGCGGATGATATCGAACTTGTTCAGGCCTTTGTGAAACAATTTTATGCCGAGGCGGCGTATATTCCGCAGCGTGTATTATTACCGAACGAGATCGAAGAGAGTCAAATCATTGCGCAATGGCTTAATGAGCGTAGGGGCGGAAAAAAAGTGCGGCTGGTCGTTCCTCGACGGGGAAAGAAAAAGGATTTGCTGCGTTTGGCTGCCGAGAACGCATCCGAGACGCTGGCCGCGCTGCGTGCACAGTGGGAAGCCGACCGGAGCAAGCATGTCGAAGCCGTTGCGGAATTGGAGCAGGCGCTTCAACTGCCAAAGCCACCAAATCGGATTGAATGCTACGATATTTCCAACTTGCAGGGAACTGCGGCTGCGGGTTCTATGGTGGTTTTCGAGCAGGGTGCGCCGAATAAACGTCTCTACCGCAAATTCACCATAAAGACGGTTAAAGGGCAGGATGACTTTGCCAGCATGGAAGAGGTCCTCAATCGACGATTTCGTCGCTGGAGGATCGCCGATGAAGAGGCCCAAAAACCGGGTGGCAAACGCGATGCTTCTTTTGGTTTCTTGCCGGATTTGTTGATCGTCGATGGGGGTAAAGGGCAATTGAGTCGAGCCTTGCAAGTCTTGGAGCAATATCATTTGGCTGATAAAATTCCCGTCGCCGGATTGGCGAAAGGTCGGGAGGAGTTGTTCCAACCTGGGAAACCAGACCCGGTGTTGTTACCCCGCCGCTCGGAAGCATTGTATCTCGTTCAGCGGATTCGTGATGAAGCACATCGTTTTGCGTTAAAGCACCATCAAACACAACGGCGACGTTCAGGGTTATCATCTAAATTGGATCATATCGCTGGTATTGGTCCAGCGCGTCGAAAGGCGCTCATCCGGGTTTTTGGTGATGTGGATCGTATTCGCGGAGCGAAAGTGGAAGAGTTGATGCAAGTTCCCGGTATCAGTCGCGGATTGGCCGAGCGAGTAAAGGCGGAGTTGTAGGCTTCAATGGAGGCACAGATGCGTGTTGCTTGGATCGTTGATGATGATGATGAAATGAGTCAAGCAGTAAGCTTGATGCTCAAACTGCTGGATTATCAGTGTGAGATCTTTCGTGATGCGCGTAGTACGGGCCGGCAAATGCTTCAAGGTCGTAGACCGGATGTTTTCATTTTGGATATCAACATGCCGAACGTATCGGGGATCGATTTGCTTCAATTCATTCGCACGCGAGAGGGTTTCCAACAGATACCGGTTGTGATGTTATCTTCCGAGACAACAGATGCACAAGTGGATGAGGCCATGCGGGTTGGTGCGGACGCGTTCGTTTTCAAACCGGTCACAATCGAGGAATTGGAAGAAGCTCTTGATACTGTAATTCGGAAACGCGCTTGAGTCCGATGAATTCATTGTTTTTCCCCCGTATGTCGTAACGAGCACAAAAATCCCCGCTGTCAATCCGGAGGGTGTCATTCATCTTGTGGTGGTTCGACAAGAAGCCCCAATCGGGCCGCAGCTGTACATAGTTGCGGCCAGTCCTGTTCACGAATCAAGATGTTTGAAGGACCAATGAATTCCTGCAAGTAGCGCGCTGTGGAGCGGTTGTTCTGCAGCAGTTCCAACGTGTCCGTATTGTGCACCTGCAGGATCATGCTGCGTTCGATCCATGCCTCCGAACCGCGTTCCGACCAGCGCTGCAGTGCTTCGAGCAATGTAACCGGGATTGGCTTGCCCACGGCAGACTCGAGGATGGTAAGGATGTGTGGAAGTTCCAGGCCTTGTTCTTGCGCGGCCTGGAGCGTATCAGGGGAGATTCGATAAAGATAATTATCTTCATCGATTGGTTCCCACCTGGTGAATCGTGCAATTTGATAGCGCAGTGAGCGTACTGCACGTCTGGGCACACGTAGGCGTCCATCAGCCCAGAGGTGAGCCGAAGCCAAACTCTCCTTGATCGTAAGTGTGGTTTCGGGATCGAACAGGAGAGTGATCGCAGGCGTGAGGCGAAAGAATGTGCTCGTATCATGCTCCGATTGTTTTCCGAGATCGACCACTCCGAGCCAATGAAAGGGACCCGTCAACAGATATCGAAGCAATGCGCCATCAACTGCGTCCCAATCTTCGAGGCCATGCAGGATCGAATCCGTGCGATTGTCTTTGAAATACCAGGATGTAAATTCTCCTGCGGGGCGTTGGAACGCCGGCTGCCGCACACGGACATCCTCAATGAAGCCGTTCATTCCCCACCAGCTTCCATGAGGTATTTCCTGGAATAGCTGCGTAGCCGCTCGACGGCTGGTGCTTGGTTCATTCGGCCAACTGCTTCCCGAATTTTTTAAATATTCAATGGCTTGCAAGTCGTTCCAGGTGTTCGAGTGCAGCCATGCGAGGATAAGTGTCTTCAGCGCTTCTGCACGGGAGGCTTCCAGGAACAAACGAGTGTTTTCTGGATTCGGGGAAAGCGGTCTGACATTCAGAATCGAGGCCTCGCATAGGAGATGAACCATGAATTCCAGCGCATCGGGTTGTTGTAAGAAGGAAGCCAAATAATCCCGTCGTTGTTGAGTGAGTGAATTGCCCTTCTCTGGATTTTTTCGAAGGGCGGCGAGAATTGTGGTAGCATCATCCACCGCCGCCGAAGAGGTGGCGATGCGGATAATTGGCGCTTCTGCAGGATGACCGAGAGGCTCACGGATACGGCGAGGGGGTTGTGGGAGAATGTGAGCCAAATCACTGGGAATGAAAGCAAATTCCAGGGGGCCAGTTTCACTGTCTGCAAATGCTCGGGCGATCAGGCCTCGATACCACAGTGATTCAAGTGGAGACTCAGGAGATCGCCATGGTTTTTCTCGATCGCGACGTGCCGCGCCCATCTCCCGCAATGGACCGTAAATACGTATCAGGTCGGAGAGTGGTGCCTGTCCACCGTGACTCTGGATATAAGTGAGCGTTTTTCGCACGTTAGCGGGCAATGACTGAACGATCTCTTTTACGCTGGAAGAATCCAGCATTTGCTTGGCGAGAGACTGTGCCACCTGGTGAGCGGAAGAAGAGGGAAAATCGAATCCCCATAGTTCGGCTATGATCCGCAGATGGCCGAGATCGAAATCTTCGAGCGTTCGCTGCAAAGTTCTCATCGCTATTCGTAGCAGTTTCGCGCTGGTCTTGCTTATCTGCAAGTGTCTCGAGTTGGATTAATGGATGATCTGGAGTGCTTGGGGTAATACTTCGACTTTGAGACGCTGAATTCTGGATCTGAATCCGGCGAATACCTCGCCGTCGATGTGTGCCGTGAAGGGTGCATCAGAGACAAGTTCGAGATGGTTAAATTGCCCCATTTGGACCTGATCAAATCGACCATGCGTTCCCCGCATGACTTCCGGGAGTAAACGGAACATCATGGGGCGCGATACACGTCGGATTATGGTGTAGTTGAAGATGCCATCATCCGATTTCGCCTGCGGTGCTACAAAAAATCCACCTCCTTCACGTGGCCCATTGCATAGTACGATCATGAGGATATCATCTTCGAATGATTCTGTATCTGTTGTGATGGTCATGTGCGGCGCTTCGTGGTTACGCAAGATGGTCTGGATTACCGCCCAAAGGTACATTGCAAATCCCTTGATTCGTGTAATGCTGTAGGAATGGATCGTAACGGCGGCATCGAACCCGATGCCCAGGGTGTTGTCAATGTATTCCGTTCGTCCAGAATCATCCGTCACACGACCGAGATCGATCGTTTTTGTTTCACCGGAGAAGGCGCGCTGCATCGCTACCTCGCTGTTTTCGTCAATGCCATTGTTGGAACAGAAATCATTTCCCGAACCGAGGGGTACGGCAGCCAATTTTGGTCGCTTTTCTGCCGGTGTACGCATGAGTCCGTTTACAATTTCGTGGACGGTACCGTCTCCACCAAGTGCGGCGACCACATCAAAACCGTCTCGGCATGCTTGTTCTGCAAGTTCTGTGGCGTGGCCGGGATATTCTGTCGCAGCCCAAGAGCCGCCACCGCTGCGTTCGACAATCGATTGGAGAACCATGGCTGAATTCCAGGCTCGTCCACGATTGGCGTGTGGATTTAAAATCAATTTCACTTTTTTATTCATGGCAAAGTTCCCTCGTTGTACATCCCTTTGACCTTTGATTTTACTTCCCGCTCTGGCTTTATCTTAATAATTGGTAATATGACTTGCATTTGAATATGTCGGATAGCCAATAGTACTTTTTTTAAGCCTACCGTTCCTTGACTAATCGCTGGCTGCATCTTAAATTGTAGTAGTACGAGCTCCAGGGCACCATATGATTGATTGTCGTCGTCGGCCTTGGCTAATTCCAGCCACGTACCTGAACCACCAAGCGAAAGCGAAAGTGGACCAGGAAAAGATAGCGCCGACTGGCCGGGAAAATGCCCTTCCGTTAAGGTTTATCGACGGCGGCGCCCCGACGAGAGCGGCAGTGTCGGGCTGTCTTATGGATGGCAGGGGGCTCGTCGGCCTTATTCTGCAAATGAACTTGTTCTCGATTTTGTAGAACGGAATACTTCCATATCCTGCCTGCGGTCTCCGCGCAGACACCTCATTGTCTTCGTTTTTTTTGGTTGTACTCAACAAGAATCAACCCTCAAAGCAATTAGAGGGTGCGATAACTATCGTTTTCACAACAACTGGAAACCCGTACTGGGCATTCTCAGGGATCAGGGTTGGTTTGCTGTAGATCGAGAATCGTTCTCAGTTCCTGCATCGCTTGGGTCGGGTTTTGGAAGTGGATGGCTTGCATTCCGACGGCCTGCGCTCCAGCGACGTTTTCCGGGAAATCATCCACGAAAACAGCTTCTTCAGGTAGGATGTTCATGCGTTCGAGGATGTGCTCGTAAATACGTGCATCGGGTTTGACGAGGCCAACTTCTGCGGAAATGACGATCTCATCAAATGCGTCCGCAATCTGCCAGGAGTTCTCCATTGCGTCTCTCAGGTCCGGCCAGGCGTTACTCAGTAAGCCGGTCTTGTATGCGGGACGCAGGTCGCGGATAAATTGGAGTAAACCCCGATCGATCCGATCACCCTTCCAGAAATCTCGTTCCAATTTCGTGCGAGCATCATGCGGCAGATCGAGTCGTTCGCACACCCAATTCCAAACGTCGTCTGCACTCGCCTGGCCGAGGGATGCCCTGCGCCCCATTTCCCCCTCGAAAACGAGATCTTCAAGTTCCCGCTTTTGAAGTCCAAGTCGCTTTTCCCAATGCGCTCTGCCACTTCGGTCGAGCGTGCGCACGATAACGCCGCCCAGATCCCAGATTACAGCTGTTAACTTGTGCTTGGTCATTTCCATCATTCTTCTTTGGGTTAACTTATTTAACCATCTTCCATCGGATTGTCGATCATGCGATGATCCTGAACGAGTGATTTGTGGTAACCAGATTGTATCCGATACTCCCCTGCCTGTCCGCGTCGAAGACGAATCTCACTTAGCGCGTTTCCGTGGCGAATTCAAGACCAGGGCGGAGTTCGAGTTCATAGGTAAACTGATTGCGTTTGATATGCATTCCGGCCTTTTCATAGAGGCGCGTGGCTCCGGTGGGACTGTCGGCATCCATACCCAGTCCTGCGCTAGGGCTTGTGTACGCAGAGTTCTTCGATCCAACCGATCTCGGGGTCGTCATTGGCCTCCGATTTGCATACCGCTACGCCTGTGATTTCATCCCCGTCGACGGCCAAAAACCACAAGGATGGGTCGTAGTAATCTTGATCGACGTTGAAATGAAGACAGTGTTCGAAACCTTGCCCGAAGGGTGTTTCTACGTAACCCCAGTGGTCTTGAAACGCTTCATCGACAGCCCGATAAACAGCTTCGGCGCCAACTAATCGATCTCTTTCCGATAGGTCGTATAGCGTTTGACCGACTTGAATCCGACGCTTTCATACAGCTGCAGCGCGCCGTTGGGATTCTGTGTGTCGACTCCCAGTCGGGCTTCCTGCATGCCTTTTCCCTGCATCATGAACAGACTCTGTGTGAGCAGCGCGCGGGCAAGCCCTCGCCTCCGCCAGGGTCGGCGAACACTGATGTTTTCCGTATACCCACACTTTCTCCCGTAGCGTTGATTTTCAACATGATCGATGAAGTTCAATACCATCCCGGCAACTTGATTCCCATCCCATGCCACTTTCCACAGATCAGGCTGGAAGCTGTCGCTCTGCTGCCACCACTCGTAAGCTGACTCGCTAGCCGGAGAGTAGCCCCAATGATCGCGGAATGCTTCGTCACTTGCTTCCCATACCAGACGATAGTCTTTGGGTTGAATGGGACGGATTTCCAGACCAGGAGGCAGCGTTTTTGATTCGATTTTTTCTGTGAGGGGACGCAGCATGTCGAAATCGTATCTTGTTGGCTGGTAGCCGTCCGATTCCAGCATTGTTTTCGAAGTGGCGTCGCTGTCTGTAATCCAGGTTTGGAAGAAGCGCGATCCGTTATTACGATGATGTTTTGCCAGTGTACGCAGGCGTTTCTGTGCAAATTCAAGCAGCATAGTGCCGATTCCGTTGTGTTGCCATTGCGGCAGGACATGTCCGATGTGTTGATAGATGCGAGGTCCCGGTTCCTCCTGGCGCCAATGGACGCGAACGAAAGCGACGACATCATCCGCTGCTTCTGCGAGCAGTACGTTTTTAAATGGATTAAAGTGGTCGAGGTAGGCAAATGTACGCGCCGCTTCCTCCTTGCTCCACAGATTTTCGATTCCCTGCGCATCGAAGCTGCGCTGCGTGACCTCTGCGATGCTGGCAATGTCCTCCTCACCGCGATAGGATCTGAAGCGCACACCCACGCGGGTGGATGTGGCGCTTCGACCGTTGGTTTGTTCTCTTTTCTGTTTTAACATCTGTTATTCCTTGAGAATTCGGGTAACGTGATTCAACCGTTTCGACTCAATTTCCCGGTGCGTTTTGCATACCGTTCCGCCACGCCAAAGATCTGTAAACCGAGCGGGATGGCGATCGCACCAATAATCAGCGCTGGCCAGATATCCGGCCAGAGGCTGCCGAGTGATGCGCCATCGAGCATGGCGGAACGCACACCCTGCAGCACATACGTCGCAGGGGAGACCACCGCAGCTTTTTGCAGCAGATCCGGAAGCACGGTGATCGGGTAGTAGACTCCGGATACGAGTAACAGCGTGGCGATGATCACGTGGGTCATTTGTGAGCCGCGCTCCGGAAAGAGCAGCGGCAGGATCGAGCCGACGATACCCACGCCGACAAACGAAAAGCTGCCGGAGAGTAGAACCACCGTTGCGCCGAAGATATTGGCCTGATCGAGATTAATCTGAAACAGCTCTACCGTCACCAACAAAATGACGCTCGTGAACAAGAAACTGTACACGACGGCGAACATCGTTTGACCGGTCATGTGGGTGATGCGGCGGATCGGCGCCATGAGCGTATACTCGATCGTGCCTTCCCAGCGTTCGAGACCGATGATGTCGGTGATCCAGTAAAAGATCGTGGCGAGATAGCGCCAAACGAGTGTCCCGATCACCAAATACAGTACCAGGAAACGACCGTCGACGCCCTCGCCTCCCACCTGTTCCATGCCCATACCAATGTAGCTTACCGAGAGGCTGTTGGTGATCGAATAGACCATCCAGACTATCTCCCAGGTCCAATAGCGCTTCACCAGATAGATGTTGCGCTCTACAAATGCGTAAGAAGCTCTCATTTCTTGAAATACTGACGATACCATGGCTAGAATGCCTCCGTTATTTCATCATTTCGGACAAAGGCGAGTGAAGATTAGTCCGCCTTTGTCCCATTTTCATTATTTTTGACCAGCTTTTTTCCCGTGAGTTCGAGGAATACGTCCTCCAACGTTGGTTCGTGATTGTTTGTTGTCTTGACCAGTTTCTTCAGGCGCGCGGGTGTATCCATGGCCACGACTTTACCGAGGTCCATAATGGCAATGCGGTCACACAGAACGTCCGCCTCCACCATGTCGTGCGTTGTGAGTAGGATCGTCGTGCCGTCCCGTTCACGGACTTCACGCACCAGGGCTTGTACCTCACGTTTCGAGTGTGGATCAAGCCCGGTCGTCGGTTCGTCGAGCAAGAGAACGGCGGGCCGCGTCAGCAGGGCTCGCGCAATGGCGACTTTCTGCTGCATGCCGCGCGACATCTCTTCCACTGGTTTCCTGATCGAAGCATCTTCGAGGCCCAAACGTTCCAGGAGTTCCTGCGCGCGCACACGTGCCTTGCGATTGTTCAATCCGTACAGATGCGCAGCGTAACTCAGGTTTTCCATTGGGGAGAGTTTCTTGAAGAAGGATGCCTCGACGGAAACCCGGTTGATCAAACGCTGAACGATAATCGGCTCTCGGACGACGTCGTGTCCAAAAATGGACACTTTCCCGCTGTCCGGTAAGAGCAACGTGGCGATCACGCGTACCAGTGTGGACTTGCCAGAACCGTTGGGACCCAGCACGCCGAAGATCTCCCCCCGTTTCACCTGAAAGGTAACGCGATCGACAGCGACGGTGGCGGAATCCTGACCGTTCTTGTTGCGACGACGCCATTGCAGACGGTGATTCTTGTTGAACACCTTGTAGGCTTCTTGAACTTGGATGGCTGTTTGGTTCATCGATTATCTCCTTTATAAACAAAATGGCCGCGGGTTTCCGCGGCCTAAAAGTGTGTCGAAAATAAAAAAACCGCGGGCGCTGGAGCGCACCGCGGTCTCGTGAAAACGAGACGGTTACCTGACGGTAGGCGCACTCCGCGAAGGCATGCTGGCAACGAATCCAATATCGGACTGCATGCGAAGCACATGGATATTGCTGACGTTAATTTCCATATTACTGTGCGCCTTCCTTTCTCGAGTAGATGCGCCTAGTCTACAGGAAAACCATCCCATCGTCAAGATTTTTCCCCAAAAAGGGTCACGCTTGTATCAGGGCATTTGCAGCATGGCGATCGCCTGCTCGACCGAAGCAGGACTGCCGATCAGGCCGTTGCGGTTTCCCGGTTAGCTAAGGATGAGCTGTAGCGTAAGTTGATGTCTTTGCATCCAATGATCAAACCGGCGAACAACTCCCCAACGACGATAGGCCAACGCATGCGCTGAAAGCGGCTGACGAGTACAGGCACGACCACGGCAAGGACCGTGATGAGCAGGAGGGCAGAAAATGGATAGTGTTCCAAAGGAACTACTCAGATCTGTTGGATTATAAATGCCTACTGCTTCATCATCCCGAACGGGGTTTGACGGCGTTGATGAAATCGGCGAAGAGGCCATAAGCCGTAGTCTCTGGGCTCGGATCCGTTTCCACGAGCGTGAGGTCACCGAGCACATCGCTCTGGAAGGTGATGGCAGAAGAAGTGCCTTGCACATTGAAAAGCGGACTGTCAGGTCCTACCAAAGCCGGTCGGACGCTGGCGTGAATCTCTCCTGCTCGTTTTTCCGCCCGGCAGAGCAGCTTCCAGCGCGTCCTTTCCGAGGCGGCCGAAGTGACATCTTCCAGGCTGATATTTTCGATCCCCTCCCGTTCAACTTGATCCGGTATCAGCGGTACGCCCATGAGCACGGTCACCAGGGCGGCCACTTTAATGGCGGCGTCCCAACCCTGTGTGTCGCCCTGCGGGTCGCTTTCGGCGATGCCGATGGATTCGGCGACGGCCAGCGCTTCGGCGAACGATTTGCCGTCCTCCATGAGGGTGAGAATCAGGTTGGTAGTTGAGTTCAGTATGCCTTCGAAGGATCGGACTTCGGCCGCGGGAAGCGTCTCTCGCCACAACCCAAACACTGGGGCGCCGTCCATTACGGTGGATTCGAAAAGGAAGTGTTTGCCGTGTTTTTTCGCCAGAGTGGTTAATCGATCGTAGGCATGTACGACCGGGCCTTTGTTGGCGGTGATGGCATGCATGCCATTTTCCAAAGCGGTGCGGATGTGATCGATTGCCGGCTGACCGGTCTGGTAATTGACGGGTGTATTTTCGAACAACACGTCCGCAGCGCAGGTACGGATGAATTCGAGGCCGTCTTCCGGCGGCTCGGCTGCCGAGAGCGGATGGAGGGATTTGCCTTGATCGGCGAGTGCAAGTGCTTCCTGGAGGTCAAGACCTCGCGAATCCATTGCGACACCATGCCGTCCTGTGGCGATGCCCACGGCCCGATAGGTCAGATTATATTGATCGCGCAGCAATGTCTGTTTATCCAGAAAGAGACGCGCCAGCGCCTGGCCGACATTGCCGAATCCTAAAAATGCGATTTTGACTTCCTGCATGTTGCCTCGATTAGTATCGGTAATTACAAGCGATTATACCAATGGGTAGGGATAAGGCCGTCCCGGGCCGGGTTTGGGGAAACGCCGTGCCGCCAGCAATTGACTGGCGCGGTCCTTCAGGGCTTGAAGTTCTTCTGCGGAGAGCAATTCCAAATAAGCCTGTATAAGCTCATCATCCTCTTCCAGGCGTTTGTGAAACGATGCTACGTCAGTGAGAATATCCTCTGGGATGGCTTCGTCGATGAAATCCCACAGCACGGTGCGCAGTTTGTAGTCTTGATGGAAACAAATGCCGTGATCGATTAAGTAGATACGTTCATCCGGGGTAAGGAGAACGTGCCCGCCTTTACGATCGGCGTTGTTGATCAGATAGTCGAAAACGACGACGGGCCGCAGCTGTTGTTTCTCCGCATCGCTGAAGGTGAAGTAGTGTCGTTCCGGATCGGCGTCGATGAAGAGCTGCAGCGAACCTGAGCCGGCAGGGCCGTCCTGGCGCAGTACGGTCAGTGGAACGAGGTCCCACCCCAGTGTGTCGCTGGTTAAATAAGCGGCGACTTCGCGGGCGCCGAGGGATCCGCGCGGGAAGTCCCACAGCGGTCGTTCCCCCTGAGAAGGCTTGTATACGGCCGGAAGGGTTTCTTCATCGCAGGTTACCTGCGCGAGGAAAGTGTAATTCGAGCTCCAGGTAAATTGACCCACGATTTCGATCTCGCCGTAGGTGATGGCGTGCAGCACGTTTTGATGTTCACGAGTTGTGGGAATCGTCTTCTTCGATTTCATCATGCTGGAGACCGCTTGTTAGAAATATGTTTTACGTAGGAATCTTGGAAGCGTTAATGCTTGTGCCCATTGCGTTTCGGGCAGAAGTGACCCTCGGGATCGATGGGTTGACCACAGTTTCCGCAAATCGGACGTCCACGGCTGGCGACCTCCAATCCCCAGGCACACATGCTGCGAAGCTGAGATCGGGTACACCAGAATCGAGCGACATCGGCTGCCTCCGGATCGTTGTCATCGGCTTGAATCTCGCGCGCGACGAGCACCAGCAGGTCGTTCTCATCATCATACCCCAGACGCATGTGCCCGACTCGAAAAACAGGGTCGATAGGTTTTTCAAGCTCCATTTCATCTTCGATATAAACCGCTTCGGCATTGGAAAGATCGGGGAAGCGTTTGTCCAGATCGGCAAGGAATTGCTCCAGGCCGATCGCCAGCGACTGCACCTGCTGCTTCTCCACGATCAAGGTGATTATTTCTTCGTCCTTGCGCGCTTGGATATAGAAGACGCGTTGACCTTGCGGGCCAATGGCCCCGGTCGTAATTCGACTTACAGGCTTCAGATCGTACTCCTTGGCTGACATCCCAACTCCGCGAACAATGTCTCCTTTGAGACTTTTATTATTTACCACGCTCTACAAAAAGTATATCATCCTCAATCGGCCGCGACGGTCGCACGCCGGTCATTCAAACCGAGAAGGCAGACATGTCCGTCGTTGATCTGAAGAATGCTGATGGACGCCGGTGCGATGGTCAGGCGTTGGAAAAGGTCGAGCGGCAAACCGATGTAATGGGCGATGGCGAGTTTGATGGGGTCAGAATGGAAAATGCAGGCGATAGCCGCTTTGGGTGTTCCATGCTTGGCGCGCAGCGTTTCCAGCTCG